>MDTG01398188.1_pt1 | contig 10234 bp, 9 predicted proteins | sample 811421 | NCBI WGS metagenome assembly MDTG01 (sample SAMN05326645, study PRJNA326480) | marine metagenome | isolation source: seawater | place: Pacific Ocean: South East | collected 2011 | reverse complement strand
GCTGTATTTTACAAAGGAAAAGCGGATTGGCAAGCGACCACAGGACAATCTAACACCTGGTCATTAACTGGAATGATTTTCGATATTATTTTTGCTTGTATCGTCGTATTTTTTGGATTCATGTGGTTCATTGGCGATTAGAGCAAAGGGTAGCGTTCAACACAGCCCACTGTGAACCCTTGTCAACAGGCTAATTTTGTACAAGGGTGTTTAGCATAACCCCTCGTGAACATACACTATTCATTTATCCACTTTACTAGATTGCAATATTTTCTTGCGTCCCTGTTCGAAGAGAACTGTTCAATACTGTGGAACCAAACTGTACAGTGTCGACTCTGAGGTTTCACCCTCATATGGAATCCCGAGTTTTTTGGAGTATTTTCGAGCGGCCTTTTCAGCCTCACCATTTTCATCATATTCAAACAACTTCAACTCTAGAATCAACCTCTTTAGTTTTGATTCATTTTGATTCCATATGCACACTTTTCTTCCACCTTTGGTGCCCATGTTATCAGAGGGACGTTCAGTCAAGATTCGGACACAATCAGAACGAATCAAATGAACAGATGAAATCAATTCAGGTTCGTAGAAAACTGCGCTTTCTACATCATAGACATCATGAACAACAATGACCAAATTCTTCTTCTGATGAACCCATATTCGTGACAATACCTTTTCCACATTTTCTGGAGAAATTAGGTTTATTGCTCCACCAAAAACAGACAATGAACCGAACCACAGAAACGGGATCGTAAACAAAAGTGCGCCGGCACTGAAGCACATAGAGATCCCAGTTGCGTTACCAAGCACTGATATCATAGCTACAACGAAAAATAGTATTATCCCAAGCATCACACTACCAAACAAAATGTGCACAATTGAATCCATCCATTGGCGACCTCCTCGATCAATGTTTTGTTTATTCAATAATTCAGCACCAGGTATTGTCTCATCATCTTTCAAGAGTTTCAACAATTTTTCACCTTCACCTTTATCGATGGGCCGGTTAATGCCATTAGATGAATCAGGAGTTAAATTCAATTCAGCTTCAAGGTCCTCAAATTCATCCATGAGTTGTTTGCTGCTTCTCTAAAATATAAATCTTGAGCCGAACCATTTCAACACCCTTGCAAAGGACGGTAGTGGCATGCGTACCCATTGTATCAAGTGAATTGTCGATAAATTCTCCTCAATTTAATAGTTGATGGCATGTGAGTATATGGTGCAATTTCGATTTGTGGTGGCTGTATATTCTTTGATTTCCATAACTCATCAAACCCTTCCATAGATAGATTGCTTAGACCTTCAGGTTTGAGCTGTATTTCGATTTGATTAGGTGCTTTTTGAAATGCGATATAATTGGTAATTTCATCACTCATTTGCATTATTGCTCGACGAATTAAGTCTGGTACAACTAACTCAATCGTATCATCAAACTTGGTTAAGTGAAACATATCATCAGAACGCCCCATAATGGAATCAATCACTTCTCTTGTATCGCCACATGGACACCTTTTGCCAGAGGTTACCAAAATATCATTCAAACGATAACGAATTATTGGTTGAGTCTTGCGTTTAAAATCGGTAATGATTGGATGATACCAGCCTTTTTCCTCATCTATCCATTCTTTTTGAATTATCATCAAATCCTCGTTTAGATGTAATGTACCAAGTTCACATGTAGCAGCGATTTCTCCTTCTGTTGAAGAATAAAATTGATGTAATGTCAAACCAAAGTGCTGCTCTATTTTCACCCGATCAACCTCTTCTAAAACCTCAGCAACTGAAACCACTTTTCTTACTTTAATTGGAGAATTAATATCAACAAAATAACTCAAAACACTTGGTGGACCCATCAGAATGTCTAATTCATCCTCTAAGATTTTGCTATGTAATTCTTCTAAAGGCTGCATTAGATCATAGAATTTGAATTTGATTCTATTTGAGCCAACTGACTCGAATGTATTGGAATTGGCACGCAAAATTAAACCGATTTTATATCGTTCAAAGACCGACCTGTCAAGGCCTCGTGATAGCATGAAACCTGCCCATCCAGCCTGCTCCTTTTCACTAACAAAATGCATACCTCTTGAACCACTGGTGCCAGATGAATAACCAATTGAATACGGTCCGATTTTAGGTGAAAAATCACGGGTTTTCTCTGCCTTATCAGCTAATTGCTTAGCATAATTAACATCGATTCTAACCGTCAATAAGTCGGCTAGATTATCCATCATAATCGATTTGTCAATAATTGGAAATTTTGACCATTCATCATCCGATAGACCTTTCCAGTGCCTTGCATAAAATGGTGAATTTTTCCTAACGAATTTTATTTGTCGCTTTATTGCTTTGCGCTGAATCTTTTCAATACGTTGGCGGCTGTGGAATTTTTTTGGCGTCATGAAGTAACGAAACAACGTCCTAAGTTTGCTCATTCCAATTCCTCCATGCCTTCTTCGAAGGTTTTTGTTGGCTGCCAATTTAATGCTGCTTGCGCTCCTGAAATATCCAATGTTAGTGAACCAGTGACCTGTCTTAGGCCATACGGAGTAAGTGTCGGCTCCCAAGGCTTACCCGGAATTATTGAGGCGATTGCATTGCTAAAATGTGCGAGGAAAAATATTGGCAAATATGGTAGTTTACGCTGGCGATATTCTCCTTTAGATTTAGCAGTATAGGTTTGCATAATTGAATTAAAAGTTCGGGGATCACCATTGGAAATATTGTAAAACTTGCCTAAACTATCTTCGGGAGCTTCAATTGCAAGACAGACTGCGTCGACAAAATTTGAAAGACAGGTTACATCGATTAGTCCCTCACCATTTCCAATAGTCTTGTAATTATTTTTGCCAATCAATCGCTTTAATCGAGGAAGCAATGTTTGATCTCCAGGCCCAAAAACCGCTCTAGGCCTAAGCCCTATCCACTGATGTTTTGGTTGTGAGTGACAAAATAATTCTGCATCATACTTACTTGCTCCATAGTGGTGCTTTGGTCTAAATTTTAGTTCAGGTGTAGCATCTGTATGCGGTTTATCATGCTTCATTCGGTCAAAAATTGACGCTGAAGAAACCATGATTATGCGAGAACATGAATTTTTTTGACCGGCTTTGAATACATTTTCAGTTCCTTCAACATTGGTTTGAAAGAATCGTTTTTTACTTCCAAAGGGTGCTGCATAGGCTGCACAATGAATGATTATCTCACAATTTTTTACTGCTGCAGCTAAATCTTCTAGCTTCGTTATATCACAACGTTTCATAACAAAATTTTGCTCTTCCATAGAGCTGATTTTGGCTTGGTTCATACCGATACCAACCACAGAATTACCTGCTTCTCTAAGTCTAAACATGATTGCCTTTCCAAGTGTACCAGTAGCTCCTGTAACCGCTATTTTCATACTTACACCTAGACTATTTATGAGAAACCTTTTGCCAAATTAAGACCATTAATGCCGGCCAAGAAATTGCCAAAAACCAAGCAAACCAAACCGGCATCAGCGGCGGCCCTTCTACATCTACTGGAATCGCAGTAAAACTTGATTCTCCATCAACCTCTAACCAAACTTCTATTGTTTGATTACCAGAAAATGGGAAAGTAACCTGCCCATTCCATATTGAATGGTTATTCCTGTCCTCAAAGTTCGTCCGCATTCTAACAGTGTCTTTTTCAGTTGGATAAACTACTTCAATCCACGCATCACTAATTTCAGTTGATTCATTATTGGCCGGCAAAATTGATACTTCAATATCGATTAATGCCTTTGGAGGCCAGATCATGAATTCAACCCAAACATATGTCTCATTGACATCGATAAGATATCGTTTAGGGGCATCCAATCCTTCACCTTCTTCCGATAGATGGACAAGATGTCCACTTGCTAAAGGAGTGAAAAATAATATTAACAATACACTGGCTACTGAAATTTTTGTCGCACTTGATTTTTCCTGTCCAAAATTAATCATTTTGTCTACTGATAAACGTTCAATAGCGGAACCAAAGCCTTGACTCAAAGATACGAATACGCGTAATACAAAAACGCTGAATACAATGGAAAGGAGAGTGTTAAAAACGCCAATTTCTGAAGGAATGTAATCAATGAATGTTGGCAACCATACTACATCAACAACAATTACTAGGGCTACTAATCTGTTAGGATTTTGTAATACTGAAAGCCGCTTTGTCAACAATAACATTGGAAATAACAGCCAAGGTAAACATTGTGCAGCCCATGTTGTATGGGGCGAACCTGGACGGAAATAATGCTCATTGGTCATCATTGTCTCGACAAGAATTGGTACTAAAGCTAAGAATAACAATTGTGATGCAAGTAGTAATCCTGCCAATGCCAAAGCCCCATTATTGCCAAGTAATCTGTCAGCTAACGGTAAGAAAATTATCAATGATGCACCAGCAAAAATTATGTGTAACATAATTTCAATTTCAAAAATTTGAATAGACCAAACTCGAGGATCTAAGAAGTTGGCAAATGCGAGATGAAAGTGATACACTAAGGCCCAAAGTGTTCCGATTATTATCAAATTTAGCCATTTAGGAGTTGCTTCTTTTAGACGGTTTTTCATTTGTAAGGCGAGAACTAATGTTGCAACTTCTACTAACATTCCACCGGCAAAAGTCCATACATGTGGCGGTGTAATTATGGTAGTATCAACGCCATATGAGGTGTGCCAATAATCATCATATAATCCACCAAGAACGAGCGTTATTAATCCGCAAACCATCATCCACAAACTTGTTGGAGCTACAAATGGGCCAATAAAGAAACCAGTTTTAGCTGGGTTTTTGGAGACAAAACTATTCCAAAAAATGTATGAAACAAGCATTATACTTGTTGGAACTATTCCTGCTAGAATCATTATGTGAGGAGGCGTGAACAATTCATCTCGACCGATATCGGTATGCCACTGAAGATCAACTGCTAAGCCGAATCTTGCAATAATATGATACAAGCATAATACGACTAAGAAAAGTAATAAGAAATTGTCTTCTTTACTTCGCTTAAGTTCCATAATTAGAACTCCCACTTGGCAGTTGTGGACTTGCCCGAGCGGTCTACTATACAATGTTCTAGTGTATCATCATGTTTATTCAATTGTTGAAGAAATTCATGCATATGTTGCCCAGATAACCAATTTTGATGGCCTGAAAAGTAGTTGTTAGTTAAATCCTGTTCAAGATACTCAACAGGCCCTGCATTGACAAATTTGTTGGCTTTAATACTCTCCTCAAAATAGCCTAATGTAGTCAACTTTGAGTTTAGGTTTGAGTTGTCATGAGTAATTGAGACACACTTTGGTCCATCACCTGATAATCCAATAACCGCCACTACGCAATATGAATCATACTCCCAGTCACAATGTTTGGTTGGGCGATCGTCTCCAATACAAAGTAGAGCATACTTACTTGAAAGTGAGGGCAATAAATCAGCTATTGATTGTAAAGCGACATGTGGACTGCAACTACCATCGGTTACATCGAATGCAAAACATGACTGGCTATCAATTCCAATACCGTGACAGTGGATTTTTAGCCCTCCTTGTATGTGAGTAGCAAATGCTGGCTCGGTTCTAAAATGCTCTCTAAATACGCCGCCATGGACAATTAAACCGATATCATCTGGATTAATCCCTGCTTTATTTATCGCACTTTTAGCTAATTTTAAAGTAGATTTTAACAAATTGGTATAACCTATTTTCTTACTTTCCCAAGTTAACATTACGACCAATTTTCCACCCCCTCTGGGAGTCTAAAATGCATTGCTAAAATCGCAAGTCCAGATCCAAATGACACCAATAATGCGGTCTCATCAGACTTTAGATGGCCGTTATTTTGTGATAGTTCTAACTGAACTCCATGGGTTGTTGAGGCCGTATTTGCAGTTTCAGCACTATTATTGTGTAGAAAGTTGATTTCACCCATTACATCAGAGGCTATTTTTGCACCTTTATTGACCGCTTTAGGAGTTGTTGGATGTGAATAAGTATGGTCTATCTCATCCCATTTAATTGACATATAATCAACTGACCTTTGTAAAAAGTTTCCAAGATTATTCATAACCCCGTCTTGTAAATCCTTAGCCTTCGTTCTCATTTGTGGACCTGCATGTGATTTACATGCTTGTCCGATACAATGTTTATTGTATTGCGCCATAGTAAATGGTTCACTAAATCTTATTCTTCCGTCTTCCTTGGAAGGGCCAAGAATGTAGGCCGCAGCTCCATCACCAACTGTTAGTGATGCTATTGCACGAGGATGAAGATACAAATTTCTCCGCTTTGCTTCACCAATAATTGGAGTAATATGCTCTCCTGAAACAACTAATGCATACTTGGATTGCCCACTTCTAATTCTTGAGTCTGCAATCATTAAGGCGGTTAACATACTTGCACAAGCATTGGAAACATCAAAAGTTTGAGCATTGGTAATCTGCAATTCATCAGCAATCAAGGTAGCAAAACTTGGGGATAAATGCTGACGAAGTTGGCTATCCATCTTACTAACTGAAGAATTGATCACCAAATCTATCTCATTAGGATGTATTTCTGCCCTTGAAAGAGCCTTTTTAGCAGCTCCAACCGCCAATTCAAAACTCCCTTGACTACCTGACACTTCACGATGTGCTAGAATACCTGTTAATCGAACGAAATCAAGTGAACGTGGCAAATCAGCAGGTGAAGCAAAAGATGTTGTTTCGACTTTTATATCAGGCAAAAAACCGGCAAATGATACCATCTGAGTATGAGTTCCACTCCCCAGCATACCTCTTAACAACTTATTCTAATAGAAAAAGGTTCAACCGACATATTCAGTTAATGTATCGATGAGATTAGACCAAATCAAAATGTGAACTGCCATATCATCTATTTAGACAGGCTTATTGATTGCACCGTATTGTTGGAGTTATGGAACTTGTATTGATTGTAGTGAGCATGATAATCACTATTCTTGCGGCAGCATTGACAGTTCCTGCAGGTTTTGGCTTGGCAACTATGCTTACTCCAGTAGTTCTACTTTGGTTACCGCCGCATGAAGCAGTTGCCGCTGTTGCAATTATTCATGGAGCGCATAATGCTTGGAAACTAAAATTGTTAAAATCTAGTGTTGATTTTTCCGCAGTAAAACGCTATGGTTGGGCATTGGTAATTGGTGCAATAATTGGCGCAGTACTGCATTCTCACATTCCTTCAAACCCATTGTTACTAATTGTTGGGATTGCTTTAATTATTCTACCAATTCTATCAGTTACTGAAAGATGGACAAACATTAGACTGCTAGATACAGAAGATAGAATCGGCGGATTTGGTTCTGGGTTCTTTGGTGGCTTAACCGGACATCAAGGCGCTTTGAGAGCAATGTTTCTACAAAAACGATTACCAGATAAAGTAGCGTATGCGGCGACTGCAAGTATCTTAGCTTTAGCAGTAGATCTCACTCGCATACCCATCTACATTATGTTCGAGGGTAGTGCAATACTTGACGAATATATATTGATTCCATGCCTAGTATTATCTGCAATATTAGGAGTCAATTTGGGTAAACGTTGGCTGACTAAGTGGAAGCAAACACACATTAGAAGTGGTATACTTATCGCTATAGTTGCAAGTGGTGTAATGTATATCGCCGAGGCGACTAAAAATCTAGGTTATTGGTGAAACAATCAGAAAGTAGATTGCCACTCTTCAACATCTTGAGCTGCTGCCCAGTCCTCATCAGTGGTTTCTTCACGAGCCTTAAGGACCTCTCTAGCCAATAGCCAGTAAATTAGAGCAAGTGATCTGCGTCCTTTGTTATTTGCTGGAACTGCAATATCGACGTTTCTCAAATTATTGTTAGCATCAACTATTCCAACAACTGGAAGACCTGAATTTACTGCTTCTTTCAATGCTTGTTGGTCTGCTGCAGGGTCAGTTACGAATAGTACATCTGGCTCAACGTACGAGCGAAGTGCAGGATTGGTTAGAGAACCAGGGATAAAACGGCCAACAGCTGCGTTAGCACCGATTGCTTCAGCAAACAATCTTGCCGGTCGTTGACCATATTGTCGGGCAGAGACGACCATAATTCTTGGAGAATCAAACTTGTTGAGGAAAGTTGCAGTACTTCTTATTCTTGAATCTGTCATGTTTACATCGAGCAAGTAAAGTCCATCATCTCTAACGGTATCAATGAATCTTGCCATATCTGCACTCTTCTGTTGAGTACCGATATTAACAGCATTCTCTTCATAGGTTTCAAACGGCAATAGTAGGCTTGCTTCTTCAGACATGAAATAACCTCAGCATTCGCCCCACTTGACCCCCATATTAAACCGCTTCGCAATAATACAAATTTTGGAAGAAGGGAATTTTTCCAAAAATTGACTCAAATTGGCGAAGATTAGAAGTCTCAAGACATGAAACGCATACTATGGGGGAGATAACAGTAAACCTGAATTCTCCTGACTTTGACCTATCTAAGTCAAAGAAAAGTAAAGATGGTTTTTGGCGTGATTCAAATAATAGTCTCCTAAAAGTAAGTGCTAGTGATATCGAGCGCCATTCATACTGCCCAGTGTCCTGGGAATTGGCGAAAAAAGGCAAAAGCGGCAAAGGGGAACCTGTTGAAATGGGTAAAACCAAACATGCACAAATACATCAAAAGGTTACTGATTTCAAATCAAAACAAATCCAGTTCAAGCGTCAAATGATAATTTGGACCTGGTGGTTTACCGTGATTATTGCTATCGTTATTGATTCAATTGCATTTATGATGATTGATGATGTTTTGTTATATCCAAAAGATATGGCAAGATATCTAGCAATGTGGAGTCTAACCGTACTTGCCGCTGGCATAACTACAATCTACATTCCGTGGCGGAACTGGTTTGGTTTAACTGAAAATCTTAGAAATGAAAAGAACAAATTGATTGAAGAAACTAAAATTATTGAACCTGAATGGGAGCCTAACGATTTCGAAGGTGGATGGTTTGAAGCTGGTAAAGTAGAGATAAGTTTACTATTCGCTGCTATGTTACTAGGTCTTCATTCAATTGCGCTAAATGCCGCTGAAAATCGTATGCAAGCTGGCTTTATTTTGATAATCTTAGCAATGATATGGACTTTAGCTGCTTCGTGGCAATTGCAAAAAGCGCTTATTTCTGAAAATGAATCTGAATTAGCGAGAAAAGATGTTGGCCTTGAATCCGGTTCAAAAGTAGCCTATTCTGATGATGAAGAAACAGCAGGATTACTAATTGACAAACAAACTGGAATTAGAGGCAGACCCGATCAAATTGTGATAATCGATGGAGAATTTATTCCAATCGAGCAAAAAACTGGGAGAATTCCTAAACGCCCACATACATCTCATCGCCGTCAATTGTTAGCTTATATCCACCTTGTTGAGATAAATACTAAGCGAAACACTCCATATGGAATCTTACAATATGGTAATGAAAATATTCATCAGATTGCATGGGATGATGCGGCGAAATCTGAATTATTTGATGAAGTTCAAGAAATTCAACGGTTGATGGTTGAAGGTGGCGCAAAACGTAATCATCAACGATTAGGTAAATGTCAAAACTGTTCAAGAAAATACGCTTGTAATGAATCTCTAGCGTAATTATTCATCACAAGGTGCTTCGATAGGATACTGTTGACAGATTCGGTGAACAGTGATTACTATGATGAAATTATCTTGGAATGCTCCAAATGTATTCTCGCCCCAACCTCTAGCCTCAACCTCTAATTTCCAGTCACCCGTCTCAAATTCAGGGTTTGGCTCAAAAGTATCTACAGCAGGCGGAACATCCTCACAGACATCCTGTAGCCAAAATGAAACTCCTGATGGAGTAGTTACTTCAGCACGTACATATCGCAACTCGCTAGAGATTACTTCATCAAAGCATGAGACTGTGTCAGAACCGCTCATTCCAACTTTGAAATAAATCTCTATTCTCTCCACAGCACTATCAACTGGGAATGAAGTCTGGTTAGAATACGGTTGTACCGTGATTGTAGAAAATGTGTGGGCCATGTCTATTTTATCTGGGTATGATACTTGGTATACATCTTCACGTAGCCCTTCAATCGTCTCTCTTGCTTGTAACAAACCTAAACATCCTGAGAGACTAGATGTCATCAATGTCATTAGAAGAAACACTACTACACTATTTCTCCTCATGATGTGGCGATAGTTAACTTGGTTATCAATTAAGTGATTATTCGGG
>MDTG01041167.1_pt1 | contig 10234 bp, 15 predicted proteins | sample 811421 | NCBI WGS metagenome assembly MDTG01 (sample SAMN05326645, study PRJNA326480) | marine metagenome | isolation source: seawater | place: Pacific Ocean: South East | collected 2011 | reverse complement strand
AGTCGTATATATACAACAGTTTAGAGCTATCATCTAATTGATTAAAAAATTCAAATTCATCTTTATCCCAAAAATCATTATCAACCATACTCATACTTACTGATTTTTCTATGTTAAAATTTATATCTATTTTCTATAAATATCTAATATATCCCCTTTTCTTTTGTAAATAATGTTAAGTATTTTTAATACTCCCATTGGTAGAACTCGTTTTTCAATCTTAATATATTCATCACACAAATTAATAAAGTGTTTAAGATACACAGTTTCAACTCCTAATTTTAGTGAATCTGTCTGAAGTGTTAACCGTATCAATTTTAACCGGCGTAACATCTTAGTGATATACTCATCATTAGCATTAATTTCTGATTTAAAGAATGTACTAATAATAGTTTTTTCTAAATAGTACACTTGATTATTAGTAATAGGACTTGCCTTGGTATAATCAGATACCATGTTATCAACCGCACGTTTATATACGTTGACTAAAAATGTACCGAGTTCCATTATACTACTTTATACCCAACTTGATTTTCTTATCGTGAATTGATAATGCGTTTTCAAGAGTTGATATTATTTTATTACATTCAAATGATGTTAGTTCAAATTCTCTGTCACCAACTTTGAATAAACCTATTGGTAGTGATTTATCTCTGTAATTATTCTCATTTATCCTATCAGACATTTCAAAATCTATACTTGAATAATTCTTACCAAATTTGGTTTGTTTCTTTTTAATATCACCTGATACTGCGTATATGTGATTTACAGAACCTCTAAATGCTTTTTTACGTGCCATTGTTTATATTTTAAGTTAAATAATCTACAAATAAATATCAAAATAAATGTTATTAAATGTGATTACTTTTTCTTATTACGATTTGATATTCTTTCAAACTTTTTGTTAAATGTATCCAAACACATTCTATTAGGATGAGTTCGTTGGATGTTAGTATTAGTTTTGTTTATTTCATTGAACCAATACCAAGCCATAGCTGAACTACGTTGTAATGGTATCATATATTCGTTCTGTATGTAATCATCAGAACCATCCCATATATAATACCCACCATTACGCATCATACATTTAGCCTTTGGATATTCTTTCAAAACTTTTTTCTTAATTCTTGTTAACTTATTCTTTGTTATTTCCACCTTCATGTGATTTTAGAAATGATTTTGTAATACTTGAATGAATAAATATACTGTTACTTGTATCGTTAACACAAACATCATCATATATTTTACCATCTTCAGTTTTTATCGAATAGATAAAGCCACCTTTGTTTGGTGACTTATCTATAACTTTGCCTACTTTTAATTTATTAAAAACAGATAATATAACAATTGAGCCTGTCATATAATTCATTGATTACTCCGATTAAATAACTTTTATAATTTTAGTTTCTGAAACCGATGAAACTTCAAAGTCAATGACTGTGTTTTTAAAGTCCTCATGAATCTTAGTTTCCGCATCAGTAACCGATACTGCGTTTACCAAATACTGTTCTACATTCTTTTTTTGTTTACCGTTGTTATCTGAAACAACTACCTTTACTTTTGCTATGTAATATGCCATAATAATGTTTTAGTTAAAATAAATAATATTATATTTGTTCTCTAATTCAGTTTCTGTAATCAATTCATATGAACCATTACAATCACCCATATCTAAGTCCTCAGCGATTGTATGAAAATATTGTACAATGTGTTCACCATTATGTTGCTTACCTGCTGGTATAACAATCATATATATTGGTAAATCTTTGTTTACGTACGTTTTGAATTCACGAGGCCCAATTTCATCAGGCCCTTTTTGAAAACGTTCTCTTAATTCATTGAAATAGTTTTCATCCATTTCAACCCAATAAGAACCTTTATCTAACTCTTCAAGAGATTGTTGTGTTAGTTGTTCTATTTCAGCTTGTATCTGCTCATCAGATAAGTTTTTTTCAACCATTTTTTTCAAGTTTAATTATTTAATTTATATGAAATATCACCAGAATCATTTTCGGTTTCTGATAAAATACCTTTGTTTACTAACCCTTTAAAAGTAGAATTGATATTATCAACTATGATACTATCAGCTATATACATAGCCAAATCCAATATTTTTTCGTAATCCTTTACATTAATATCAGCTGATATCAAAGTTTTGTAACATCTACTTCTGAATTTATGTTCATCAAAAAATTTGTTATCTAAGACACCCTCTTCATCAAGAGTTTCTATTACCATTTTGGTTATGTTCTTTGCATCTGTACTATCCATTATATTACATTTAATTTTTAAAAAATGGTAAACCCCAATATGGGGTCTACCATATATACATCTAATTATTAAAAGGATTTTCTAAATCACCATCATTTGTATTAAACAAGTCATCATTAGTAGTATTGTCAATGAATTTTTGTACAAACTGTTTGATGTAAACTCTCTCAGATTCAGCTCCACCAGCCTCATCAAATAATGGATAAACTGTTATTTCAGCGGCCTCTTCAAGACTAAACCCATCATAAAGTAGTGAACCAATCTCTACTGCCGAACGAGTTGATATTGAATTCGTAAGTTGTGGTGTTTCTTTTTTAACTTCACTACGAGTCATTGATGTTATCTCAGCCACAGATTGTAAAAGTGAACTATCAACAGATGGGTACATCATACTAAGTAGTGAATGTTCCTCATCCATATTAAGAGTATCCATTTCAATGATTGTGAAACGGTCAACAATCGCTCTATCCAATTGACGAGTGGCCGTATATTCATTACCAATGTTAGCCGAAGCGATAAACGAAACACCATCGGCAACTTTCACTACAGGTGAATCGGAAGCCTCATCAAGTCTCAAATATCTTTGTCCACTATCTAAAACGGACATCAATATGTTATGAGCTTCAGGATGTGCCCGAGTCAACTCATCCAAAACGATAACTGTATTTGGAGTCTGTATTGCTTTTACGAATGGTGATGGATTGAACACAGTTCCTTTTTTAGTATCAAACTGAGTATTACCAATCAATGTAATACGTGGGTCTTGGGTTGAACCAAGATTGAATATTTCCATATTGTAACCATCCAAACAGTTTGCGGCTGCTTTAGCGGCCATTGTTTTACCACAACCTGCTGGGCCAGTCATCATAATATTTTTACCTCTAAGGATGTTACGAATTAAATATTTCCACTTTAACTCACTCATAAATAACATTTGTGGTTTAAGTCCTTTAGACTCTGAGTGAATAAAGTTTAGTAACTCTTCTGGAGCTGGTGGAGTAACACTATCTGTAGATTGAGTTGGTGTTACATTAACTGAATATTGTTCCAAACCACCATTTGGTTTATTGAAGTTAGTAACAGGCTCAGCCCCACTAAACTTCTCAGCAGGAACTTTAGAAAACATTAAAGTACCACTTGTTAGATTACCACTTATACGAGCCTTGAAACACCATTTAGATGGGTTATTAGAAGCTGATACTGCACGTTTATAAAGTGAAGTACCCTTTTCGTTTATTTCAGGTACGAAAAACTTAGAACCTGCGGAGTCTACTAAAAACAATTCTTTATTATCATTTCGTTCAACTGTTAAAAATACAAATCTTTGAGACTTTGCCATAATATATAATTTTTATTTAATAATAGATGTTTAAAATTTTCAATTCTTACCACCTCAACAACTTACAATACTAAGATACGACATTATATCCAAAAAGTCAAGCCCTAAAGTGTTAAGGTTTTGTTAAAGTTTGTTAATATTTTATTCAAACATTTTATTCAATGATTTAGCCAATGGTATCATACTTGTAATGTTTATCACTTGTGATGAGTTACCATACATAGTTTTAAAATTAGCCAAAGTTGTATCTGAACTGTAGTAATTTGATATGAAATATGATAAAACTTTAATACCACTTTGTCTAATTTTCTTAACCTGTCTTGAAGTGTGCTCTATAGCCTGATGTCCATTGTAATATATTTCTTTACTACTGTAACAGGGCATTCCATCTGAGAAGTTAATAAAGTATCTATCTGTACTTGGGTCACCTTTGGTGATTTCATCCAATATAGCCTCAAAACATAAACCCTCAGGTGTAGTTCCACCAGCTCTTAAATATTTAAATAAACTTGTAATTTTACTAAACTTATCAATACGAGAATCATAACCTATCAATACTAATGGTGTACTATTTCTATTTGATTCGTGACAACTTCTATATGAGATTACTACATCCATATTTGGTGTCATTGATGCCGCCTTAGCGATTGCAACAACTGCTGTTTGGGTTTTTGTAAACAAGTTCCCACCCATTGAACCACTAGCGTCAACCGAAATATGTATCAACGCCGGTTTGTGTTTGTTCACTATTAAGTTATCAAATATATCTGTATTACCCATACCAAGTTCGTGAATTAACCTACCTGATATTCTACCTGATTTCATTCGTGGAGTAACTAAGGTACGTTCCTCAGACCTAACTTTTAATCTTTTACCTAAAATAGTTCCAAGTTGAACACCCTTAGAAATGGCTTCTGAGTTACAATCCAATTGCCAACTTGTAGGTCTACATAATATACTATCAAATATTCGAGATTCACATAATTTTTTAGTCAGCTTTTTAATTACTGTTACTTTTGTTTTTGTGATTCTATTTGGATTATTGTAATGTGAATAATCTTTACCTGCTATCCGTTGGTCAACACCAGATTCAGATATAGTTTCTACATCAGCATTATCTTTTTTGGAAATACGTTTCTTTTTGATTTCACCATTTTGAAATAATTTTTGTTTCTTGATGGCTTTTTCTAATTGATTACGTTGTGTACCACTAAGACTACCATTACCTTTAGATGTTTTATTACCCTTTGATTCTTCACCATCTGCATCACCATCTGTATAGTCACCACTTTGAGAATCATTTTTAGATTCATCATCACCATCTGAGTCACCACTTTGAGAACCATTACCATTAGATTGATTTTCATTCTGTTGTTGGTCACCCTCATCATTTTCTTTACTATTAGATTTTGAAGCCGGAATAGTATCCTCAATCAATTTAAACACGTCAAACGCGATAACCAATACATCATATGTATTCTTTAGTCTTGATATATTCTTTAAGTCAATCAAGTTCCAAACTTGTCTTAACACAGGTAACGCATCCAAGTCTCTATTTTTATTAGTCAAATTGATGATACGAAACATATAAGATTCCCAATTAATATCTCTATACTCACTTGATTTCAAGCCCCTATCAATGATTTTAGAGTTGAAATACTTCTCATACATTGAGTGGTAGTAACCTTTGTAACCAGGAGCTGTAGTGTAAATGTAATTATCAATTCTACGGTCTTCAATCACATTAAGTAAATCTTTAATCTTAGGTTTAATGTAGTACAAAGTTTCCCACATAGTATCAAAATTGTACTTAGCCATTAAAGATTTACAGTAATCATAAGATAATTCAAAATACTCACTTGAACAATTACCCAAGTCATCAAACTCAGTTGCCATCACAGATTTTAAAATATCAAAATCAGAAAGTTTTATATGTGAACCCTCGTGAAGAGCTAACCCAACAATAGGGTCAAAATCACTATCGGTTACTTTGGATGAGATTGTAACATACTTACCATCTGTATGAGAGTCACCAACCGTAGTAAACTTAACTTTGATGTCCTTATTGGTAACTATGTTAACGAAGTTTTTTACAGCCCTCTTACAAGAAGCCAGTGCCATAACATCTGTCTTATTGATATTCTCATCATCAAATCTATCTGAATCAAAGAAATTATCACCAATCCAAAAGTTAGAATATTTGTTTTTTGACATACTATATAATTTTTATCGTTTAATGAATATGATATTATCTCTATATCAACCTTACATTACTAAGATAATACATTTTAGTCAAAAAGTCAAGCCTTAAAATGTTAAAGTTTTGTTAAGATTTATTTTTATCAATTTCATCACGATATTTGTTTTTAACTCGCTCTGAAATTGGAATCGGGTCATTGTTTTCATCAATCCTAACAAATTTAATTTTTGTAGATAATACTGTGGTTTGAGTGCCGGAATATACATTATGTGCTCTAGCCTCTAAGTATAGAATAAGGGATGTAGTACCTATATCAAAAACAGACCCATAGATTTTAATCAACTGACCCTCTCGTGCAGGTTTCTTAAAAATACATTCATCTATCTTAATGGTAACAATTCGTGGAGTATCAGCCACTTCCATAGCATATGCCGCACCTGCAGCATCTAACCATGATAATAACTTACCACCAAATAGATTTGAATGAAATCCTAAGTCGGATTTTTTGATTGGATGTGTTGATATTAATCTCAATATATTAAATTATTTAGAGCGGGAAGGTGGAACTGCCCCACCATCTTTGTACTGGATGTACAACGAGTTTCTCTTAACTCTTTTCCCGCAGTTGAGCGAAAGGTTGGAACTGCCCCAACTTCTCTACACTGGATGTGTAGCGGGTTTCTCTTAACCCCTCTTTCGCATTTTGTGTATGATTGTATTATCTTTTTGCGTTTTTATATGTTTATCCCACAATTTTCTCATAAACTCTATATGATGTGATTGTATATCAAATCCAATATCACCACTAAAAGTATTAGTAGAACCTGTAATAAGTGCATTTAATATATGTTCATCATCCGATACATACTGTGTAGAGTTCATTACAACACTCTTTAACCATTGTATTTTATCACTTATATTTACAGAATTCCAATTCATTTTATTAAATATACAAAAATTATTTTAATTATCCAAATTTTAATTTATGTTTTAATTTGTACACCATAGGGGAATCGAACCCCTATTACCAGGATGAAAACCTGGCGTCCTAACCGTTAGACGAATGGTGCATTCGTGGAGATGGTGGGATTCGAACCCACGTCCAGAGATGTTTCCATAATAAGTCTTTTACAGTATTAGGATAAGTTTTTCTAAACTTCCAAAACTGATAGGATTAATAAACAATAGGATGTTTAACGGTTTTCTATCATTACCTTATCATACCATCTGCTTCCTTTTACACCTAACCCATCTACAAGCATACTCAATGATATGGTGTACAATACTTACCTAATTAGGCAGCCATTGCATAAGAAGTGTTGCCACTTAAAAGTTTGATGTAGGTCATCACCCATACTGAACTTAGAACTTCCATCAACCTGTCAATTCCAGTCATCCCCAATGATTTCAAATAACTAATACTTGAATATACAAATATAATTACAAAAATCAAAATTTAAAGTGTTAAAATTTTCTTAAAGTTTCATAAGTTTGTTTAATTGGTTGGTGAACTGAATACTGATATCTGATAAACTAACATTATCATTGACCATAACCGCTATAAGTATAGATACGGTTAATCCTATACCAGCGTATAATACATCTTTACTAACTAACTTTAATGTTCCCATAAACCCATTATTTGCAGATTTCCATACTGCCATAGCCACTTCTCTACCACCAAGTAATCCAATAAAAACCCAAGTTGTACTCATAGGAACTTTAGAATATAGTTTGAAGTAAAATAATATTATACAATATAAAAAATCTATCATGGTAGCGGCCCTTACATCTGTAACAATTGATTTTTCAGTTACAAGTTGTTGTATCTTACCACCACGCTTCCACAACAATACACCAAGTCCAATTACTATTATGGATGTAAATGCTAGAAATTCAAAAACGTTTAGACTTCTTGGTAGATACACCGCTATGTTTGCGGCATCTTGCATTAACCATATAGACCACAACAGACCTGAAACACTCCATTGAATCGGAGTCCACCATTCTGATGCTTTATCTTTTAAACACCTTACTGTTAGTTTGGATATGATTATAAATACTAAAAACCCTAATACAAATGCAAGTACATATCCAGATAATGATTTAAATAGAGCACTACCGATACCACTTGTTGTTGCAAACGAACTCAATAATAGGAATGTTGTTGATACAGGCATTTTCAATCGTGTTAACATCAATAGTAGTAATGGTGCTATTAATTGTAAATAATGAAAAGATGTAGGTGCAACTTCAAATCCTTTTGCAGATAAACGTTGATGTGTTACATCCCCACCATAAACTACCCAACTATAACCTACTGTAGCTACAAAGATAGAACCCAAAAATAACCACAACCAATACCATTTTTTATCAGAGTTACTGGCTATAAATGTACCTATTGTTTGTATACTATCATTCGCAATTGCGGCATAACCTGCAAAAATAAACCCAACCCACATCGCGATAGATGGGTATGGAACTACTACCATTGATACAATGAATCCAATTAACAAAGTCCAAATAAATGTCTTATCCTTTGATGTTACTTTTAATGGAGCTGGGTACGAACCCTTTTTTCCAAAAACTAATTTCATTAACGATTTCATAATTTAATTCCTATATTAATCCATAAGGTATGTATTTGTGATACATTACCATTTTTTAAATCTGTTTGAAGTTGATATCCAGGTTTGAACCACATTTTTTTATGTACTAAACCAATACCTATGTTTAATCGGTTTCTAATAAATCCGTTTACTGTAAAAAAGGGTTCAGTTTGGATGTATGGTTGGAATAGTTCATGTATCTTGTATGTAAATGTAGGTCTAAATCGTATACGCCAAACATTGTCAGATATTTGTTTTATCTGATATTCGTTTCTGACTCTTACCTTAAAGAACTTATTAAATTTATAGAATACATCAATGTGAGGCCTCATTTCATGTACTCTCATATTAGATTTGTTTTCAAAGATTTCTCTATAGTATAAACCAACTTTTAGCTTATCAATTACTTTATAAACAACACCAATATCAAAGTGAAAATACTCTATATCATCAAGTGAATATCGTAACTCAGGCTCTGCTGCCAATTCCCATCTATCACCAAGCTTTCCTTTAATATTAAATGTATTCCAACTTTGGAACTCTTGACCAAGTAGAATCATTGGAAAAAATATTAGTAATATATATTTTATCATAACACTTACTTTTATAAATTACGAATCCGATACTAAATATGAAAATATTTTTAATGAATAACTATTTAATGTTAACCATAAGTTAAGTTTATATTATGTTTACTTAAAACCCATCTATCTTTTTAAAAAATTCCCTTTCATTATCGTTTCCAATATCTTGCGCCTTATCAATCATATCATCACTAAGTTCAATACCACTAACTAACGTTGATATAGCGGCATACCTTTTGGTTTGATACGACATTAAAGGTTTAGCTGACTCCTTTAATTGAGCAGATTTTTTATCTAACATCTCAAACAACTCTTCGTCTGATAATTCGTTTAATTTGTTTGTATCCATAATTTATCTTAATTGTAATTTAATCTCAGATGGTGTAGTACCCATCTTACTTTTTTTCTTATACCACCAATATAAATCCTCAGTCGTTCCTTTACCCCTCTGACGTTTCATGGCTTCATCCCAATAGTCTTTACCAAATTCTTTTGTTAGAGCCTTACGTAGCAATACCAGTCGTTTGGTTTCGTGAAAATCAGCCTCTTCCATCAACCTTAGATATTTAACTCGTTTCATTTTACTGGCATCAAATGCCTCTCTATGTCTGTTTACAGCGTTTGATGTTTTTAGGGTTTTATCATAGATATCTTTTGCTAACTTTAAATTATCATAACCCTCTTTAAAGTATGGTGAATATTCAAAATCACCATTTTTGATTCTAAGTAATAGTGGTTCTGATGCAGGTAATACTTTTTTATGTCTACCATTTGTCCACCATCTGAATTTATTGTATCCCATAACTAATTTATTTAAGTGAAAAAATCAGTACCACATCACATGATACTGATTTTAATATACATCATTTACACCAATTCAGGTTGTTTTTCTTCCTTTAGCATTTCCCATGCTCTACCTAATCTTGTTAGACCTATACCACCACCAAATCGTGGGAAGAAATCATATGATAGGAACTCTTCTAACTCTGCCTCTACTCTATCCTTACCAAACAATTCAAATAGTTTTTCACAGTAAGTACCATCCATAATAGTGTAGAAAAAGTTTCTCATCTCTTCAGCATTACAACTACGTTCAGCAGTTCCAAATGTTTCTTGTCCAAATAATATGATATCACATTTGTTGAATTTACCATCACCAATATACTTCATATTCCAAAATGGAGATGTTCTGATTGGAAACGTTTCAAGTGAAATAGAGTGACCTAACTCT
>MDTG01142877.1_pt1 | contig 10235 bp, 8 predicted proteins | sample 811421 | NCBI WGS metagenome assembly MDTG01 (sample SAMN05326645, study PRJNA326480) | marine metagenome | isolation source: seawater | place: Pacific Ocean: South East | collected 2011 | reverse complement strand
GAATGAAATAAATCATGTTGAATATCATGTTTTTTAACTTTAATTGTTTTAAGTAGATCAGGATTATTTTCTATTTTTTCAATCATCTTCATTTTAAAATCATATTCTATTTTAAAATCGTTATTTTCGTTATGAATTTCAAAATTATCTTTTAAAATGAAATACATACACCATAACAGCTTATTTTTATGATCTATCGTTAAAAAATCTTGTTTTTTTGTATTGAATGTTTTTTGTTTTTCAGGTTTATTTTTTTGTTCAATATGATAAATTTTATAAACATTATTAGTGATGGAAAACTTATCATATAAATTTGATTTATTCATTATATATTTTTATATACCGATACTTTTATTATCTTTACACAAATCATTAACATTATACTTTTGTTCTGGAGTTGCTTTGAAGTAATTATTCTTATATTCTTCTTTTATATCTTCTAACATATTTAATGTTTTTTCTTGCTCGTTGATATATACTAAATAATTTTGGATTTCTGTAATAGTATTTTTATTTATGTTACTTAAATTAACAAAAATTCCATTGCTATTTTCATTTATGGTTACCTTGTTTTTTATAAGAATTCTAAGTATTTCAATGTGATGTTCCTTACTTTTTTTTTCAACAAGATTTTTTATTTTCATTAAATCCATATCATTTTATTATTTTTTTGTATTTAAATTTATTTATAATACTTATTTTTACTGAATAACAAGCTTAGGTTGTTTCTTTTTCTTTTTATTTTTTTTTTCGAAATCTATCAACTCTGCTATAACTGATATAGCAGGATCGTTTAATTCAAAACGTTGACCTATTATTTTTACTACAATCTCATCTGTTTCTTTAATCGAAGAAAATAGTTCTGGAGTTTTATAATGATGATCTCTCGCAATAAATATTATTAAAGGACTTTGATCTTCGTTTAACTGAGCTCTTATACCAGCCTTTGTAATATTAATCGCTTTGCATTTTACCAACATATTTTCAACTGGTAAACATATTTGACATTCTAAAACAATCTCGAATAATATACTATTCGTCTCTATAAGTCCGCTTGAATATGTAATGATTTTAATAGTTCCTGGTTTTATATATCCTTCTACACTACATTTACCCTCTAATTGTTTTGATAATTTTTTTTCTAAAACTTCTTTGATGTTATCACCTATGTATTTGATATCAATTGATACTTTTTTAGTAATTAATGCATTTGAATAAATATTTTCATTAGTTATCTTAGACATATCGGTTGGCATTATATAATAATATATATATATACTTATATAATTCAATTTTATATTAAAGTTAATTTAATTTAAATAAATTTAAATAAACGCGGCTCGTTCTGGATTAATAAACCATGTATTTTTATCATCTTTTTCATTGAAGTGTCTTAAAATAAGTTCCTCGGCACAGCATAATATATTATTACTAATTTTTTCAGGTATAGTAATATCAATAGATAGATTATCTTTAACAATTTCTTTAATTAAATTTATTGTTTCTGATTTATTAGCTTGATCGCATCTAGCTCCTTTTTGTGTTGTATCCTTAGTTTTTATCTTAAATACTACTTCATTATTTTTTTTAAAAGGAACCATAAATCCGTATATTTTTGCAAGACTACTATTTATTTCTTTATGTATCGCTATAATATCTTTAGATAGTATATCTTTTTGTTCTGGTAAGGCTTCCTTCCACGTTCCTTTATTTAATACAAGAAGAGTTTGAACTAATTTTTTCGCCGATTTATTTGTATTGTTTAATAATATAATTCCTTTTATTCTAGTACCAAATATATATTTATCGAGATAAGCCTTCATTTTACTTTCTATTTCATCTAAAGAATTACTGGAATATAAGTAATCTAATAACGCGGTTTTTAAAGAATAAGGTATCGTATCTACTATATGCTGTATTATATAATTATCAACTTCTTGTTTTGTCATTCCAATAGGTTCTAAGAATACTGTAGAAGTATTTAAGACCTCATACCAAGAACTAGTAGCTTTTGTTTTTCCTGAAAAAGTTGTCGCTAATGCATATTTTTCTTTTAACTCCTCTAAATATCTATCAAAATTTTTATTGGTTCCCTTTTTTGTTTCTTTTGAAATATTTCTTTTAATAGAAATAGGACCACTGGGTTCCTCGCTATCAACATTTTGTTCCATTTCTTTTGGAATATCATAAACTAGTTCTTTTCTTTTTACATCAATAGGTGTAACTCTTTCAAATACAGAAATATTAGTGTCTAATACTTCAATCGGTTGAAATAAATAGTAAGTTCCTATGTTTATAAGCTTACCTGGTTTTCCATATCTATCATATAAAAATTCATTGCTATCATATAATAATTTATTTAATGCAGAATATATTTGCAGCAACGATATATTCGTTCTTATGTTAAGATTTGCTATTAAATCTTCTTTTTTTAAGAAATAATATTCTTTGAATAAATATTTTATTTTTTTTATTAATTTATCATTGTTAAATGATGCAAAATCCTGATTATAACTACTAGCAGTAACATCGCTTTCTCTTATTTCTTTTTCTTTATTGCAAAGGAAATTACAACTTTCCATATAATCACATATTTCACTAAAGGGTTTATCGCCTATTTTATAATTTATTTTATTAAGATTTGATAAAATGATTTCATAGGATTGGTCTAATGCTTCTTCTGTGAAATTTCCTTGTTCTTTATTAAGTAAACAATCTACCGCATTTTGCTTTAAAAGTCTATTTATTTTACCTATTTGTACGGCCTTTTCTTCTGCGTGTCTATAAATATATAAATCAGTTGATTCAATATTGTTGGAAAACAGTGTTCCGTACAAAAATATCATTACATTTCTTTCTAGAAATGGTAATTGACAATGACTTTTTGTTCTTACTGCTCTTCCTATTGTTTGATTAATACGATTCATATTATACCATGGTTCTAATATGTGTACTTGACGAATGTTTCTAAAGTCTAATCCTTCGGTACCAGCCCTTGATATTAATACTACCTTAACTTCATCTCCGTTATAATTACTTTCATTGGTGCATGCTTTTAAATCAACATTGTTATTAGGACTAAAACCTTTGTCTCCTGATATTATAACGTATTTAAAATGGCTTTTATTTTTAACATCTCCTTCTTTAAATAGTGATGGGACATCACCGTGTCTTTTAATTCCAAATTCCTCTAAAGCTAGTGCTATGGGTAGTAATCCTGCTTCTAAATAATTAGAATATATTAATATAATTCCCTTGGAAGTTTCTATAGAATCTATAATATTTTTTATTTTTGGACTATATGTTGCAATATTTTCTTTAGAAAAAATCCTTCCGTAACTCTCTAGTATGTTTTTTTTATATCTATAATCTTTTTTAGCGTCGGAATAATCCATGACAGAACTTAAACCTTCTAATCCATATAAAAGTTCCTGTCTAACATTTTTATCAGCGATAAAATTATTATTTGGATATACTATATTTAATGTTTGAACTAAAGGTGTTAAAAGGGTATATCCAAAAGACTCTAATGTTTCAAATGAAACCTTTTCTGTTTTTAAACGTTCAATAATGTAATTATACACCTTTTCTTGATATTCTGATGCAGATAGCGTAAACAAATCTATATATTGTATAGGTTGTATTATATCAGCTCCATTCATCATTTTTTCAGGATATGATTGTTGTCTAATACTTTTTTCAGGCTCAAATAAGATTGGATATATTTTGTATGGATAAGTATAGGGATTTTCTCCGCGCACATAGGAAACATAACCGTTTATTTTAATTTTTAATAAATCTTCTCCTATTGTTTCACCCGTATCTTTATTTATTTTTAAATTTCCATTTTCATCAAAAACTTCTTTCACATTAATCATAGATCGATTATCATTTGCATTCATAATATTTACCAATTGCACAATTTCCAAGCTATTATTAAACATAGGTGTTGCAGATAAAAATAAAAATCTTAAATTATCTACGTAATTAGCTAATATCATTAAAGTATCATAGATGCGCTTTGGTTTTTTTTCTGTTCCTGCTCTTATATTATGTACCTCATCTATTACTATTAATGTATTTTCTAATAAACTATTTAATTTTTTACGTATTATAACTTTTTTCGTTTCTTTTTTATAATCCCCTTCTATGTTTGATAATGCTATTATATAACTTGCAAATTCCTCGTATCCTATGAATTTATAAGCATTTCTAATTAGTTTACTAATGGCCTTTACTATTGCTTCTTTTGTCATTTTTATGGAATTACAATTTATTTCTTTCAATAATTGTTCTCCTATACAAGATTTTAACGTCCATATGCCATTAATTTGTTTTAATTTTCTTGCATCAAATAATTCATTTTTAAAATTATTTTGTACGTTTGGTTGCGCTAATACAAATATTTTTTTATTTATTCCTAATTGTTTGAAATTTACGCGACATTCTTCCATAATACCTACAGCCGCGCAAGTTTTTCCTGAACCTAAACCATGGTATAATAATAAGCTATTATACGGTGTGTTAAAAGATAAAAAATTTCTTACAAAAATCTGATGTGGTGCTAATTCTCTTTCTTCGTTGCACATCTTATCGGCCATTATTTCAACATTGGCTATATCTCCTTTATATTTTGTTTCAGAAAATTCTAATTTTTTTGCTATTTTCACAAGAAAATTAGGGTCATTTAAAGTTGGATATAATTCAGGATTTAATTGTTCTTGTTTTTCTAAAATATCTATCTCTTTTTTTTCAGTTTCTCTTAGTTTATCATTATAAGCTTTTTCTGATATATCTAATTCTATATTGGTTTCTATTCTTTTTTTATCTTTTACTTTTTTCTCTTTTACCTGTTTTACCTTTTTTACCTGTTTTACCTTTTTTACTTTTAATTTCATTTTTTTAGGACTCTCCTTTTTAGGAGAAGCAGGTTTTAATTTCATTTTTTTTTTCTGTTTTGCTTTTATTTTAATTGTATCTTTTTTAGACGTATCATCCATATGTATATATATTAGTTATATAAAGTATATTTTGTTAAAATACTATTTATTCGTTTAATTATATCTATTTTTTCTAAATTATATGGACGAATGCTATTGATTGCACTACTATAGGGTTTCCATTCTACTTTACTTACTTCTGTTTTCTGAAAATTAGATATATTAATATCTTTTGTATTTAATGTTGCTACAAAATATTTATGTTTATAGGATTTATAGTTAGAACCTGAAAATATCTCTTCTAACGGCATAATATTATCAATTATACTAATATATTTTCTAGAAATACCGGTTTCTTCTTCAAATTCTCTGCATCCACAATCATAGTCTTTTTCATTAAAATTACGTCTTCCTTTTGGAAATCCCCATTCCGGTTCACGCCATTTGTTTGTACTAGAGTTAATTAAATCAAATATTGAATATATTTCACCATTTATAGAAATGCCTTTCTGTAATAACTCGAATTTATCTTTTGAACTTTTTTGCTCTGTAAAATTATTTAAACCTGTATTTTTACCCCATAAATTAATCCATAGGGTATCGAAATCATAATTCGTTATCTGATCCTTTTCATCTTCCGTCATTTCATTGATTATATTCATAAGATAATTAATATTATTATAAGGATAACGTCCTCTTATAAAATCAATATAACCTAAGGTATCCTTTCTACGTATCATTAAAAACTTATTTTCAGGTCCAGAAGTGTCTACAAGAATAATTCCTATACTTGTTATTGGTACTTTACATTGATGAAATAAGTGTCCGTTTTTTCCACAATTATTACAAAAACTGTTATAGCCTTTACTCATTATTGTATGTTTATTTCATTTTCTTTTTATATCATTTGATATTAATGGCTTTATCTGCTACTATTTGGGGACCTCATTATTGGTTTGTATTATTTACTATTGCACTTAATTATCCGTTAAATCCTAACAAAGTTACTAAAAAGAAATATTATGACTTTATACAAAATATTCCATTATTTATTCCCGATGAAAAAATGGGTAATAAATTTAGTGGTTTATTAGATCAATATCCTGTATCATCTTATTTAGATTCCAGAGAAGCCTTTGTAAAATGGATGCATTTTATACATAATCGAGTAAATGAAGATTTAAACAAAGCTGAAGTAGATTATTTTAAAAGTATAGACGATTATTATGAACATTATAAAAAAGTTGATTTATCGCCGTTAGAACAATTAAAAGAAAGAAAAATGATAAATACACTTGTTGTATTTAGCATTATTATTATATTTATATGGTATTTATACACGAAATTTTAATTTCTATTTTATTTTTTTATCCGATTTAACAAAAAAATTGAACCTAAAAACAGAGGTAAATAGAACCGCAGTGGGTGAATATTAAAATGATCCATTAAAAAATCAGTTATTCCAAATGCCGCAATATAAACTACTACTTCTAATAAAAACTTATAATTACTAAATTTCATTATATTATTATGATATAAAAAGATTACTACTATGTAATATGTGAGAGAGAAAGAAAGATAGACAGACAGAGAGAGAGAGAGAGGGTTGTTCACCGCTCCTGTAACTCAGTGGTTAGAGTGTGGGTCTTATGAGCCCAAAGTCGCAGGTTCGACCCCTGCCAGGAGCATAATATAAAATTTACCTGCACGTATTGCGGAGTTGGTCAAACGCGGCAGACTTAAGATCTGCTCCTTCGGGTTCCTGGGTTCGAGTCCCAGTGCGTGCATATTCGTTAGTCTATATAAATTTTTCTTTTTAAAATGTAAACGATAACAACTCGTGATAGCTCAGATGGTAGAGCGACGGACTGTAGTGGTTAAATAAGTCTTCCGTTGGTCGGGTGTTCGAATCACTCTCGCGAGATTTTTTTATTTTTACTAAAAATTTTAAATACTTATTTTTAGTAAAAAAAAATGTGATATATACATAAATGTCATTATTAACAAATTCTACATTGACCGTAGATACCTTAGATTGTTCGAATATAAAATTAATAAATAACACTGGCTATGGAGATTATGCTTTGACGGCCTCAGCCGCACTAAATCACGCGAAGAGTGTATTTAAATTTAGTTATGCCACCGGGGACGAGGTCAGCAATGCTGCGAACGGTTATCCGCAAATTGCTGGTACTAGTTCACAGGAGAGGTTAATAATAAATGTAAACGATCATCCCGGCGGCGCGATCGACGGCGACTGGGATAACGGTTACACAATATCAAGTTCAAATAGCGGGCAAGCCAGTCCGCCAGACGGTATAGAATTCCCAAGCGGTCACTACCCTCTCAAGTTTCAAAACAACTCAAGCAACAACACATTGTCGCGCACGTTGGTGTTTTATGTTGGACCTCGCGGCACGGACGACAATCATTATGGTCATGCTATAATGTTCGCCGAAGCCTCAAGCACTAGGAATTCAGGTCATGATGGCAGCAGATACTGGCCATGCATGGTATATGATGGAATGCATGGCTCCGCGGGCAAAATTCATACAACGAGTGATAAGCGTCTTAAAAAAAATGAATTACCAATTATGAATGCTATAAATAGTATAAATAAAGTTAATATATTAGAATATGATAAATTAATTTGTAAAAAAACAAATACATATAATAATGAAATAGGAGTAATTGCACAGGATTTAGAAGAAACAAATGACCCTCTTTTATTACAATGTGTTTGTATTCCAAAAGATAAAGAAGAAAAGTATTATGTTAATTATAAATGTATGTTTTTTATTGAAATAAAAGCTTTACAAGAATTATATCAAGAGATTACACAAGATAAAACAGAAACAATGAAAACATTAGAATTATTAGAAGAACGAATAAATAATTTATAAGTATATATAAAAATGCAGGCAACTTTATCAAACACAGAACTTGATGTAAGTTCCATTCATATAAATAGTTTAATATTGAATGGTAGCAGTTATCTTTCTACTGATAATTCTAGTACTTGGTCGAATGATGTTGAAAGTATAATTAATAGTTTAACTTTGACTGGGGGTACTGATGTGGATATTACCAAAATTTCGGATGGTCATGGTAATACTACAGGTTTTAATATAACGTTTGGTAGTAGTACAACTATACCTACAGATAATTCTAATTGGATTAAAGGTGCGGGAGATACTACTGTAGAACATGTCTCGAGTGATCCACCTACATGGCGAATTCTACACAATGGTCTAAGTCAAAGCACTGGAAATTCAAGCCAGCTACAATGGTATGGCATCAACCTCGCCGACGGGCATGATACTGATAACCAGTCCAACCGCGGAGCTGCCCTACGACTAACCGGATACACCGATAGTGGTAATGGGCAAAATGAGAGATCAAGAGGGATACTATTTCAATGTAAAAATACAGGCGGCGGCGAAGCTTCTGTTGGTCTGTTTGCCAGGAGGAATGGCGACACCACCCAGATGCATTATTCCGTACATAAAAATAATAGCGGGACATATTCTAGTAGTGATAGCATGGATAGTGACGCGTCGATATACGCGGCCGCATGGTTTTCAGGCAGTGATAGACGTCTTAAAGAAAATATAACACCCATTGAAAATACACTAGAAGTGATAAATAAATTGAATATATTACAATATGATAAATATAATTCAATGAATATAAAAGAGTCGGCTAAAAAAAGAGAAATAGGTATAATCGCACAAGAAGTAGAGAATCTAAATGAACCTCTTTTAACAAGATGTTTAACTATTCCAGAAAGAGAAAAAGATTTGTATTACGTAGATTATGATAGCTTACATAGTATTGCGATAAAATCATTGCAAGAATTGAATCAGGAATACAAACAGTATAAAGAAACAGTATTTAAAAAAATAGAAATGTTAGAAAATAAGTTAAATATTTTGGAAAATAATTTATAATGTAAATATAAATGAGTTCTACCTTTGGAAATACATTACTTAGAGTTCGGGATGTATCTGCAAACACCTTGTCTTTTAATTCAAGTAAAGTATATGATAAAATATTAACTGAAGCTGACATTAGTGATGCTGTTCGAGCACTCACTATACAATATAAAATTGGATCGGCGACTTCATGGACCAGCATCACCTACGACGATACTTACGGTTGGAAACTGCCATCATATTCAGGTGTACCCGAAATGGGTACAGATTTTCTATTGCAGCAGTACAACAATGGCACAAATGGGTGGGAGAATTTACCTGGCGACTGGACGAATGGTTATTATCTCAACGTATATCAAGATGATGACGATGACTATCGTCCGGAAGCTGTGAAGTGGAATACGAGTTCGGGTACTATGGAAGTTAGACAATCGGCTTACTGGACCGGCACACATTATACGAAAGAAATTTTGTTTCAGTGTATGATGGGTAACAGCTCGCAATCGACTGATATAGCCATGTACGGCTTTTCAATTCATCGAAATATAGCGGAGCCTTGGGTACCGATGACGACGACGTATAACGATTATCTTGTTATTATTATCACCCAGGCGGGATCATCAGTTGGCTCAACAGTCACATACAGTGATAAGCGTATTAAAAAAAATTTTGTGCCTATTGAAAATGCAATGAAATCTATTGATAAAATTAATATAGTAAAATATGATAAATATGTATCATTTGATAAAAAGGGGACACCATACAAAGAGATAGGTGTAATTGCGCAAGAAATAAAAATGTTAAATGATCCTATTTTATTAAAATCTATATATCTTCTACATGTTGAAGGAATTGACACGTATTTTGTTAATTACAATATTTTATTTTGTCTTACAATAAAAGCCTTCCAAGAATTACACGACGAATATGAAAAATTTAAAGAAGAAAAAAACAAAAAACTACTGCATTTAATGGAAATAATAACCGCATTAGAAAATAAAAAAAAAATGAAAAATGAAATAAGTTAAAAAAATTGAATTACTTTTAACATTATAAATAGATATTAAATGTAAAAATGAGCCGAAATAAACCAATTCAACTTGGATTATGCTGTTTAAATACAAATTTGCGAGAACGCAAGCCACCGGTATTCGCTTCAAGAAAGATGATTATTCGTTCCATTCAAGAGCAGGGTATAGATGCACTTAAACAAAAGATTTTGCAAAATCTCAGGGATATACTAACTATGATGGACTGGAATGAAGAAAACGGAATAAAAGTGTTTCGATTAAGTAGCGAGATGTTTCCACATAAGTCAAATCCAAAGGTTGAAGATTATTCTTTTGAGTTTGCAGAGCAG
>MDTG01110109.1_pt1 | contig 10235 bp, 9 predicted proteins | sample 811421 | NCBI WGS metagenome assembly MDTG01 (sample SAMN05326645, study PRJNA326480) | marine metagenome | isolation source: seawater | place: Pacific Ocean: South East | collected 2011 | reverse complement strand
ATATTTACATGCATATTCGTCAGCTTCAAACTCATTTTTACGCGAATAATAAGCCATTAAAGGCCTAATAAAAAAGATAAATAATGGTGAAATTAATAAGAATAGTAGCAGTCCGTTTGCATCACTTTGGATAACGCCTAGGGAGTTATAAAACCACGGACTGTCTTTTAGTATGCCTAATACATATAAACCTATAAAACTAATGATAAACATCAAGAAAATTCTTTTTTTAACATGATTATGATGAAAGTGTCCTAATTCATGTGCTAAAACAGCCTCAATCTCTTTATGCGTAAGTCTTTCAAGGAGTGTATCAAAAAATACTATTCTTTTGGATTTTCCAAGGCCAGTAAAGTATGCATTACCATGATTGCTTCTTAACGATCCATTCATTACAAAAAGTCCATCTGACTCAAAACCACATTTTAAAAGTAATTTTTCAATTTTAGTTTTAAGTTTTACATCTTTTAGCGGCATGAATTTATTAAAAAATGGTGCGATATAGAGGGGGTATATTGTAAGCATTAAAAAATTAAAAACAGAAATAAATATCCATAACCATAACCACCAAAGACTCCCTAGGCTTGTAATAATCCATAATGAGATTAAAAGTAAGGGAATTCCAATAACTATGCTTAAAATAAGTTGTTTAATTATGTCTGTTATAAAAATATATTTGGTCATTCGATTAAATCCAAATTTTTCATCAATAATAAAAGTTTTATAAAGAGTTAGCGGGAGATCGATTAGAGAAGATATTAACATCACTGATATAATAACCATTGCTCCAATTATTAATTGATTATTAATTAGATTAGAAAATATATTGGTAATAATATTTATACCTCCGCCTAGGGTGATTAGATATAAAAATATAGCTTGAATAAATAAATCAATTATTCCAATATAAGATTTGGAAACAGTATAATCAGCAGCTTTTTTATGATCTGATATTGAAATTGTTTTTGAGAAAACAGATGGCACTTTGTTTTTATTCTTTTGAATATGTGCTATGTGCCTTTTTGTTAGCCAGGCTTGAAAGATTGTTGTTGTGACTAATAAAAATATAAATAAATAATAAAAAGTAATTGACATAATAAATTTCTAACATTTAAAAGGCTATTGTGAAGTAAAACTTTAATAAAAGTAAGTTGAAAATGGAATTAATATAAAACTTTAATGGAAATCATGATGAGTAAAAGTAATGACAATTTAATATGGCTAGATATGGAAATGAGCGGCCTGAATTCAGAAACTGATAGAATTCTTGAAATTGCAGTAATTATAACCGATCCTTTTTTAAAGATTATTGCTGAAGGACCTGTTTTAGTATTAAATCAATCTGATGAAGTATTAGCTAAAATGGATGCATGGAATCAATCCACTCATGGAAAGTCAGGTTTAATTGAAAAAGTTAAAAATTCTAAAATAAATGAAGAAATAGCAACTCATCAACTTTTGGAATTTTTTAGTAAATATGTAGGTAAAAATAAATCTCCTATGTGTGGAAATTCTATATGTCAGGATAGAAGATTTATGGCTAAGCATATGTCAGATTTAGAATCATATTTTCACTATCGTAATCTTGATGTAAGTGTATTCAAAGAATTAGCTAAAAGATGGAAACCTGAATTAATTGAAGGTTTTAAGAAAGAAAGTAAACACGAAGCATTGGCAGATATTCTGGAATCTATAGAAGAGCTAAAATATTATAGAGAAAATTTTATTAAAGTATAAATTTATGTTTAATTTAACAAATTTTTTAATAGTTGGTTTTTCTGCTGCAATTGGAGCTTGGCTTAGATGGATTATTGGTTATCTTTTGTATACATTATACCCAGGAATGCCTCTTGGAACGCTTGCTGTGAATTTATTAGGAGGTTTTTTAATGGGTTTATCAATTGCGTATTTTCAAAATATTGCTATATCGATTAATGAAGAATTAAAATTATTCATAAATATTGGATTTTTAGGAGGTCTAACTACTTTTTCCGCTTATACCTCAGATATTTTTTCTTTATTGCAAAAAGGTGAAGTACAAACAAGCTTTTTATTTCTAATTAGCCATGTTTTAGGAGCTTTAATTATGGCTTTTATAGGTTGGTATATTCTTATTTTTTTGATGGACTAGCTTTTGTTGTTTTCTTTGGTTTTTTTGTTTTTGTTTCAACCATAACTAATTTTGAATTATTAGTTTCTTTTTTTTCTTGATTTTGCCATGAAGCAACTTTTTTATTTATTGCTTTCTTTTTAACTGGAGTTTTTAGTTTAGTAACTGGAGTTTTTGTATTTTTCTTTGTTTCAACAAGCTTAAGTCCAACTTTTGACAAATCTACTTTATCTAATTTTTCAATTTTTCTTTTTGGCTTAGTTTCTTTTTTTTCATTATCTTTAATAATTTTAGTTGTATTTTGTTTTTTAATTTTTGTAATCTCATCGTTGTTTTTCTTATCGCTTTTTAATTTTTCATGTTTATTGCTGCCTACATTTAAATTATTTCTATTTTTATTTCTATTATTATTTTTTCTTCTATTATTTCTTGGCTTTTCTGTTTTTTCTAGTTTTTGTTCTTTTTCAGATGTATCTTTTTTTTCTTCTATTATTAAGTCATCTTCTGTGGTGCTGATTAAATCTTTAAAGAATCCAAAAATAGTTTTATTATTTTTAGATTTTGTATTTTTTTGTGATGGAACAATTGCTTTCACTGCCGGTTCTAATCTATCTTTTTGATTCTGACTAGAATCATTATTTTCATTTATTGGTTCAGTTACAGTGTAATTAGATTTAGTTGTTTTTTGAGATGATTTATCAAGACTATATTTCGGTACTTCGTAATATTTATTTGGAATAATAATAATTTCATTATTTGATTTATTTTCTATATCTGCAATATCTTTTCTTTTTTCATTTAAAAGAAGCGTTGCAACTTCAATTGGTATTTGGACAGAAATAATTTGATTTGTATTTTTATTAGCTTCTTCTTCAATCATTCTTAGAATATATAGTGACGTTGATTGAATATCTCTTACTCTTCCTGTACCTTGGCATCTTGGACATGCTCCATTGACTGATTCGCCTAAACTAGGCTTAAGTCTTTGTCTTGATAGTTCTAATAATCCAAATCTTGATATTCTACTTGTTTGTATTCTCGCCTTATCTAGTTTTAAAGAATTTCTAATTTTATTTTCAACTTCTTTTTGATTTTTTAAATTTTCCATATCAATAAAATCAATCACTACTAAACCACCAATATCTCTTAATCGTAATTGCTTTGCTACCTCGTCGGCAGCTTCAAGATTTGTACTTAATGCAGTATTTTCAATACTTCGTCCTTTTGTTGAGCGACTTGAATTAACATCTATTGAAACAAGGGCTTCAGTGTGATCAATAACAATTACTCCTCCTGAAGGGAGTTGAACTTCTCTTAGAAAAGCCGATTCAATTTGCTTTTCAATTTTATATTTACTTAATAAAGAAATTTCATCTTCATATAATTTGATCCTATCAGCATATTCAGGCATCACATGACTGATAAATTGATTTGCTTGATCAAAAATTTCTTTTTTATCAATAAGAATCTCTTCAATACCTTCATGAAAGTAATCTCTTATTGCTCTTACTACTAAATTACTTTCTTGGTAAATAAGAAAGGGTGCTGGTTGTGCGTTTGCTGCACTTTCAATTGCATCATAAAGTTGAGTTAAATAGTCTATATCCCATTGAATTTCTTCTATTGAAGCTCCAATTCCTGCAGTTCTTCCTATTACACTCATACCTTTTTTTACTTTTACTTTGGATAATGTTTCTTTAAATTCAAATCTTTCTTCACCTTCAACTCTTCTTGAAATTCCACCACCACCATTATTGTTAGGCATTAAAACAATATATCTACCGGCTAATGATAAATATGATGTAAGAGCTGCGCCTTTATTACCTCGCTCTTCTTTATTAACTTGCACAATAAGTTCCTGACCTTCTTTTAAGACGTCTTTAATTGATATATCTTTTTTTCTAGTTTTTTTGGAATAAAATTCAGGCGCTAATTCTTTAAATGGTAAAAATCCATGTCTCTCTACACCATAATTAACGAAAGCTGCTTCTAAAGATGGCTCAATACGCGTTACTATAGCCTTATATATGTTACTTTTTCTTTGTTCTATATTTCCTCTTTCAAAGTCTAAATCTAATAATTTATTTTCGTCTATTGTCGCAACTCTTAATTCTTCAGATTGTGTTGCATTAAAAAGCATTCTTTTCATCAATTTATCCTCAATATTTGAAGATTTTTAGTGAAAGAATTAGTTTTGGAATTAGTTAAATTAATAAAGATTTAACATACAATCATACCCATCAAATTAATTTGATGAGTAAATTGATACATCTCCTAATTTTCTTATTAATTTATACTTTTCTAAATAAATATTATCTACAATTTCTTCTAAATTCTTTATAAAAATCTTTAATTTTTTATCTGCTTCTTAATTATTTGGTGAGCAGATCTAACCTCGAATTCTATGTCCATGTATAATTCAGAGTTGTTTTTCTCTTTAAGATATATTAAAGATATCTGAACAATTTAAAGTATATGTGATAAATCATTAAAAGAAAACATAAAAAATGTTAGAGGATACAAAAAATAAAGTTTTTTATCGTATTGTGGATGAGAGCAGCAATGGTCAAAGAATTGATAATTTTTTACTTAAAATTTTAAAAGGTGTTCCTAAAAGCCATATATATAAATTACTTAGAAGCGGTCAAGTTAGAGTTAATAAGAAGCGAATAAAAACAGATTTTAAACTTACATTAAATGATTCTGTTCGAATACCGCCAGTAAGCTTTAAAGATAATATTCAAATTAATAAAAGTTATAGAGATCAGAACCAGTTAGATATAAATATAATTTATGAAGATGAAGCTTTATTAGTAATAAATAAATCTTCAGGCATGGCTGTTCATGGAGGGAGTGGTGTTAGTTTTGGAGTTATTGAATTAATTAGAAGTCGAAGACCAGATGCTAAATTTTTAGAACTAATACATAGGATTGATAAAGATACCTCGGGAATTTTATTAATTGCGAAAAAAAGAACTGCTTTAGTTGATATTCATAAACAAATACGTGAAAAAAAAGTACATAAAAAATATGTTGTTGCTGTAAATGGAGAGTGGAAAGAAAAGCAAAAAATTTTAGAATTAAAATTATTTAAAACTATGGAAAAGGATGGTCAAAAAGTAAGAGTTATTAAATCAACAAAAGAAAATATTCTTGTAAAAAATTCAAAATCAGTTTTTTTTCTTAAAAAGAATTTTGGTAATTTTAGCTTGCTAGATGTCAAATTAATTACTGGACGTACACATCAAATCAGAGTGCAATTGTCACATATAGGTTTTCCTATTTTGGGCGATAAAAAATATGGGGATTTTAATCTTAATAAAAATTTAAAAAAAACAGGGTTAAAGAGTATGTTTTTACATGCTTCAGAATTCGCCTTTATTCATCCAATTACTAAGAAAAAAATAATATTTAAGGCTAAACTCCCTAATTATTTAGAGAGCTTTATAAAAGAAAATGGATAAAAGAAAATTTGATTTAATTATTTTCTATTGGGATGGTACTTTATTAAATTCTAAAGAACAATCAAGTAAAGTAAATTTATTTGAAGGTGTTGAATATGGCATTAAAGAATTAAAAAAACAAGGTTATTTATTATCAGTTGCAACAGGAGAAAGTAGAGTAGGTTTTGATAATTCAATTAAACAAACTTCTTTAGTATCATGCTTTGATCAAACTAGAACTTCAAATGATTGTTTCTCGAAACCGCATCCACAAATGGTTTTAGAAATTTTAGAGGAACTAATGGTTTTACCAGAAAAAGCATTAATGGTGGGGGATTCAATATATGATCTTTTGATGGCTAAAAATGCAGGTGTTTCTTCACTTGCCATATTATATGGCTCACAAAAAAGAGAACAGCTAGAAGGAAATGAAGCTTTAGGCTATATTAACAATGCGTATGAATTGTTTGATTGGATTAGAATTAATGGATAATCAAATTTTTATTAAAAAAAATAGTTTTACTAAAGATCCAAGTACTATTAAATTTTTATTTAAAGAAGGCAATGGTGAGCAACCGGGGTTTGTTATATTATTTAATTCTAAATATTATGCTTATAGAAATAAATGCCAGCATTTAGCTGTTGAACTTGATTGGGAAAATAATAAATTCTTTGAAGAAGAGGAAAGGTTTATAGTCTGTGCAACACACGGAGCACTTTATGAGCCATCTACTGGTAAATGTATTAGTGGACCATGTGCAGGAAAGAATTTAGAATCATTAAATCTTGAAATTACAGAAGATAAATTAATTGTAACTATTTAGTAGGAAGTAAATATGGCAGATAAAGAAAATAAAAATTGGGAAAAACAAGCGATTGAGAAAATTGCTTTAGCATCTCTTGGCGAGCAAAGAAGCTCTAGAAGATGGGGGGTATTTTTTAAAATAATTGGATTAATTTATTTAGGATGGGTTTTATTTTTTGTATTAAGTTCTGCAAATAAATCAACTCTTGCTTCTGGTGATTTTACAGCTCTAATAAGGCTTAATGGAGAAATTGGTGTTGATTCTGAAATTTCAGCAATTGATATTAAAAGTAGTTTAAAAGAAGTTTATGAAAGCCCAGGAACAAAAGCACTTATTTTAGCAATAAATAGCCCTGGGGGAAGCCCTGTTCAATCAGGCATAATTAATGACGAGATTTTAAGATACAAAGCTCTTAATCCTCAAATACCAGTTTATGCAGTCATTGAAGATGTGTGCGCATCTGGAGGTTATTATGTCGCTGTAGCGGCAGATAAAATCTTTGTTGATAAAGCAAGTATAGTTGGTTCAATTGGTGTGCTTATGAATGGGTTTGGTTTTGATAGAGCCATTAATAATTTAGGTATTGAAAGGCGCTTAATAACTTCTGGAAAGAATAAAGCAATTTTAGATCCTTTTTTACCTATAGATCCAAAACAAAAAGATTTTATGCAGAAGCTTCTTAAGGAAGTTCATGAGCAATTCATTAAGGTTGTAAAAAAGGGACGTGGAAGTAAATTAGTAAATAATCCAGATATTTTTTCTGGTCTTTTCTGGTCTGGTGAATCAGCAATCAAACTTGGTTTGGCAGATAGTTTTGGTGATGTTGACTTAGTAGCAAGAGAAATTGTTAAACATGAAAAGATTGTTGATTTTACAATTGAAAGTAGTTTTTCAGATAGATTTGCAAAAAAACTAGGGGCAGGTATCGGATCAAGTCTAGGTAAAGATTTTTTAAAAAATTATTTAAGAAATATTGAGTTAAATTAATACTTTATATATTTTTCTTAGTGTAATTTATTAGGTTGTTAGTTGATGAATCAAATCCGCTTGTTTCATTTGGTTCCATTAATTTTGGTAAGACAAGTTTTGCAATTTGCTTTCCGTATTCAACTCCCCATTGATCAAAGGAATTAATGTTCCAAATAACACCCTGAGTAAATATCTTATGTTCATATATTGCTATTAATCTTCCAAGTGATTTTGGATTTAATTTATCAAAAAGAATTGATGTTGAAGGTCTATTCCCTTCAAATGTTTTATGTGGGGTGAGATCTTTAATTGTTTTTTCATCTAAATTTTGTTTTTTTAATTCTAAACTTGCTTCTTTATGAGTTTTACCCATCATTAATGATTGTGTTTGCGCAATAAAGTTAGCAATTAAAATTTTATGATGTTCGTTACCGTTATTTCCAATCGAGTAGTGTGAATGAATGGGCATTATAAAGTCGCTTGGAACAACTTCTGTTCCTTGGTGAATTAGTTGATAAAAAGCATGTTGGCCATTTGTTCCAGACTCTCCCCATAGTATAGGTCCAGTGTGGTATTTAATTTTTTCACCATCTCTATTTATGAATTTGCCATTACTTTCCATGTCAGCTTGCTGTAAATAAGAGGGGAGTAAAGACAAGCCTTGATCATATGGTAAAACGGCATGAGTATTAAATTTGAAGAAATTAATATACCAAATACCTAGTAAGGCGAGTATTACTGGAATATTTTTATTTAAAGGCGCATTTTTAAAGTGATTATCAATATCATGAGCTCCGGCTAGGAGTTGTTCAAAATTATTCATTCCTATGTAAATACATATCGAAAGACCTATAGCTGACCATAGTGAATATCTTCCTCCTACCCAATCCCAAAATTCAAATATATTATCTTTATCGATACCAAAATTTTCCACAGCAGTTTGATTGGTTGATATCGCTACAAAATGATTTTTTATCGATTCTTGATCTTTTAAGTTTTTTAATAACCAAGTTCTTGCAGAAAATGCATTTGTCATTGTTTCTTGTGTGGTAAAGGTTTTAGAAGCAACTATAAAAAGTGTTGTTTCGGGATCACATACTTCTAATGTTTGTGCAATATCAGCACCATCAACATTTGAAACAAAATAAGGGATAATTTCTTTGTTGCCATATGATTTTAGAGCTTTACAAATCATTGCTGGACCAAGGTCTGAGCCACCAATGCCTATATTAACAATGCTTTTGAGTTTTTTCCCTGTATAGCCTTTAAACTTACCACTTCTAACATTATCAGAAAATTGTTTCATTTGATTTAATACCTTATTTATATTTGGCATAATATCTTTACCATTAAATATAATAGGGTTATTAGATCTATTTCTTAAAGCTATATGAAGAGCTGATCTATTTTCTGTAAAATTAATTTTTTCGCCTGAAAATAAACGATTTCTCCAGTCTTCAAATTTTGCTTCTTTCGCAAGATTAATAAGAAGGCTTAAAGTTTCATCTGTAATTCTATTTTTTGAAAAATCAACTAAGAAATCATCATGTTGGATATGAAAATTTTTAAACCTATTAATATCATCATTAAATAAGTCACGCATATGAATTGACTTAGTTTTTTCAAAGTGATTATTAAGAGTTTCCCATGATGAACTGTTGTTGATAGGAGTCATAGAGGTATTTTGATTTATTTATTAGAATTATTAAGTTTTGTAATTGTAGCAAATTTTATACTAAATTTAGATATGAATTAGTTTTGATGTTCATTAATAGCCCATAAAATATGTTCTTGTACTAGTTTTGTTGTATTTTTTAGTCGAGATTTTAAAACTTTAACAATTTTATCTGATTTTGGTGCATTTCCAAGACTAATTGCAATATTTCTAAGCCATCGATCATATCCAATTCTTAGTATTGCGCTTCCATTAAAAATTTTCTTAAATTCTGGTTCAGTTATTTTAAAGCTATCTATTAGAGATAAATCATCAAGATTATGCCGAACATTAAAATCTTTTTCTTTTGTAATTTTCCCATATTTATTCCATGGACATACTAATTGACAATCATCGCAACCATATATTCTATTGCCAATAGACTTTCTATATTCGACGGGTATAGAACCTTTAAATTCTATAGTTAAATAAGATATGCATTTATTGGCATCTAATTTGTATGGAGCAATTATGGCTTTTGTTGGGCATATATCTATACAAGCAGTGCAAGAGCCACAATGATTTATTTCTTTTTCATCAATAACCAGTGGCAAACTAGTGTAAATTTCCCCTAAAAAGAACCAAGAACCATTTTCTTTATTTAAGAGCAGCCCATGTTTTCCTCTCCATCCTAAACCAGCTTTTTCAGCAAGTTCAACTTCTAATACTGGTGCACTATCAGTAAAAACTCTTGAATTAAATGAAGTATTTTTTATTTCTTTTATTAATTTTTGCGTTAATTTTTTTAATTTACCTCGAATAACTTTATGGTAATCTCTACCTAGAGCATATCGAGATATGTAAGCTTTATTTTTATTTTGAAGTATTTCGAGTGTATTTTCTTTTTTTGGAAAATAATTAAGCCTTGCTGAAATTATTGTTAAAGTTTTCGGGACTAAACGATTAGGATTAAATTTTATATCTTGATGCTTTTTTAGATAATGCATTTCTCCTTGAAAGCCTGATTTAATCCAATCATCATAGGATTTTTTTGTGTGGTTAAGTTTTATATCTGATATACCAATTTCATCGAAGCCAAATTCATGGCCCCAAATTTTAATTTTCTCTGTAATTGATTTCCAAATTAATTTATCATTCATAAGGAAAAATAATAAACTAAAATTATCATGAAAGAATTAAAAATTTCACTTTTTAAAGAAGAAAATACTTTAGATTTTGGTAGAAAGCTATCT
>MDTG01083969.1_pt1 | contig 10235 bp, 8 predicted proteins | sample 811421 | NCBI WGS metagenome assembly MDTG01 (sample SAMN05326645, study PRJNA326480) | marine metagenome | isolation source: seawater | place: Pacific Ocean: South East | collected 2011 | reverse complement strand
TCACCATATCCTTCTATACCTTCATCTGTTTTAATAATTACTAAACAAGTATCTTGAGCTGAAGAAGTTAAGCTAGGATCATAATTATCAGCTAGCAATACATATGTTTCTATTTCTGTAATTTTCATAATAAATTTATCTGATTGTTTATTATATTTTTAAATAATATTTTCAAATTGAATTTTACAAATTGTGGATAATTAAAAGAGAATTTTATAAATCAACTTTTGCCCTATATTCTCTTATATTTTTATATGTAAATATAACATTTAAATATGAGTTTCCTTTGACATTGCATATATTTGGAATAATCTTAAGACTTAATATTGGGAGGTATTATGAAAAAAATAATTTTAAGTTTTCTTTTTTTATCTTTTATTCCTTTTACATCTGCATATGCAATTGATTGGAAAAAATATGATGGAAGAGAAGTGAATATGATATGCATGCCTATAACTTGGTGTGCTGCACTGAACGATAAATTAGGTGAGTTTAAAGAAAAAACTGGAATTACAGTTAACTTGGACCTATTTGAAGAAAGTGCTGCGCATCAAAAAGTTAGAACTGAACTAGCATCAGGTTCAGGTGCTTATGATGTTATCTGGGTACAAGCAAATTGGAGTATTCCATATGCAAAACAAGGATGGTTAGAACCTCTTCAACCACTAATAGATAATAAAGAGATTACTGATGATTCTCTATTGGCAATTGATGATTTGATGCCTTCTTTAATGGGGCTAATGAAGTATGAAGGTGATTTATATGGATTGCCATTCTTTGCAGCAACTATTATTACTTATTATAGAGCCGATTTACTTGAGGAAGCTGGGATTGATCCAGCACAACTTGATACCATTGATGGTTTTTATGATGCAGTAAAAAAATTGCATAAAGATGGTATAGCTGGAGTAGCTATGAGGGGACATCCGAATGAAGCTAGTTGGCATCAAACAGTATTCTTAAAAGGGCTAGGTGGAAAATATTTTGAAGATGTATGGGGGGAGAATTATCAACCTACTTTAAATTCACCAGAAGCGATTAAGGCTGCTGAAATGTATGCTGATATTTTTGCCAATTATAGTCCTGATGGTGCTGTAAATTTCAAGTACACTGATGTTGTTGCTGCTATGCAACAGGGCAATACTGCTATAATAATGGAAGGCGCTCCTCTGGGTGGAAAAATCAATGATCCAGAAAAATCAACTGTAAGAGGTAAGCTTGGTTATGCGATGGTTCCAAAGGGGCCAGGAGGAAGACATCCTGCCTTTACGGGTCATGGTGTTGCTCTTGCTGCCGGAGCTCCAAATTTAGAACCAGCTTGGCTTTTCTTGCAATGGGCTCTAAGCAAAGATACAACAATTGATATTGCATTAAATTCAAATCATGTTGCAGTATCAAGAGATTCAGTTTGGGAAGATGCTTCATTTAGAGAAAAATGGAATCTACCAGCAGCTGGCGGTGATTTTCTTAAAGCTTTTCAAGATAGCTTAAATGCTGCTGACGCTAATTACAGACCACGTATTTCTGGATGGGGCGAAGTTAATACTGCTTATGGAGAAGCATTACAGAAAGTAATGTTAGGTCAAATAAGTGCTGAAGAAGCAATGAATGATGCTCAAGCTAAGGCAGTAGAAGTCATGAAAAGACTTGAATATATTGATTAATTTTTCTTTATAAATCAGGGATATTAATCTTATCCCTGATTTTTTTACTATATATTAATTTTATGTTTTTAAAAAAGGTTGAACTTTCTGAAAAAACAGAACTTAGGTTTTTATCTTATCCATCATTGATAATACTTGGGTTATTAACTATTTTTCCTATAATTTTTTTATTTGTTTTAAGTTTTACATCGTGGTCACTTCTTGTACCAGGTTCTTTTCAATTTAGTTTTGTGAATTATTTTGACAGAATGATTAATGATAGTAATTTTATACATTCTTTAAAAATTACTTTTTATTACATCATTGTTAATACTTTTTTTCAAATGATCTTAGGTTTTACAATTGCGTTCTTACTATTTAGGTATACTAAATTAAAGCTTTTGAGGCCTATAATTATAATTCCAATGTTAGTCCCTCCAGCAGTTGTAGGACTAATGTGGAAAATGATGTTTATCCCTAACTTAGGGGGAATTGATTATTATCTTGGACTACTTGGTATTCCTGCAATCGATTGGTTGAGTAATCCAATGACAGCTTTATTTGCAGTTACTATTGCATCAGTATGGGAATGGACTCCTTTCGTTATTATTGTCATTTTAGCAGGATTAGATAGTTTGCCTAAATCTCCAATTGAATCGGCTGTTATTGATGGAGCAAATACTTTTCATATAATTTTTTATATTATTATTCCTTTGTTAAAACCAATTATATTAGTTGTGATATTATTAAGAATAATTGAAAGTTTAGCTATTCTACCTGTAGTCTTTATGATGACAGGTGGAGGACCTGCTTTAGCAACTGAGGCAATAAACTTATATGCTTATCATGTTGGATTAGAATATTTAGACATTGGTTATGCAGCTTCAATTTTAGTAGCATTTATTTTTATATTACTGATTTTTGCAACCCCAATAATTTTATCTTCCCTAAAAAAGAATACCTAATGATAGGAGTCCAAGAAAAAAATTATAAGTCTTACTGTTTTAATAGCTTAAATTACTCTGTAATTTTTATTTATCTTTTATTTGTTATTTTTCCTATAATTTGGATTGTACTTTTGTCATTAAAAACTGAAGTTCAAGCATTTGCTAATCCTCCACTTTTTATTTTTAAACCTAACTTAATGAATTATTATAATCTTTTTGTTGAAGAAAATTTTGGAAAGTATCTTTTTAATAGTATTTTTATTGCATCTTTAAGTTCCATTGTATGTTTATTAATAGGGGCTCCAACTGCATTCGCTCTTTCTAGGAATCAAAATAGGATAAATAAAGGAATATTAATATGGGTTTTAATATCAAGGATGGCTCCTGCGATGACATATGTAATTCCTTTTTTTGTTGTATTTTCATATTTCAAAATGATTGATACATATTTTGGTCTAATTTTAGCATATTCAGTTTTAAATTTACCCTTAGTTATATGGTTAATGCGATCATTTTTTCTTGAATTACCATCAGAAACTCTTGAGGCTGCAAAAATTGATGGTGCTTCTACTTTTCAAATTTTCAGAAAAATAGCTATTCCTTTAGCTTCTCCTGGTATTGTCTCCACAGGTATTATTACTTTTGTTGTTGCTTGGAATGAATTTATTTTTGCATTAGTTTTAACTAGAAGACATGCTGTAACAGCTCAAATTGGAATAGGAAATCTTCAAAAATTTGAAGGAACTGAATGGGGACAAATGGCTGCTGGTGCTATAGTATTAATATTACCAGCAATGATAATAGCATTTTTTATTACTAAATATTTTGTACAAGGTTTAACAAGTGGAGCAACGAAAGGATAATTATTATGAAAACTAAGCCCAATATACTTTGGTATTGTTCAGATCAACAAAGGTACGATACTATAAATATTTTAGGAAATAAATTTATAGAAACGCCCAATATCAACTCATTAATTTCTTCTGGTGTTGCTTTTACTAGAGCATATGCACAAAGTCCAATTTGTACACCTAGTAGAGCTACGTTTTTAACGGGTCGATACCCTGCATCACATCATGTTTATAGAAATGGTAATGAATATTTTCCCCCAAATGAAAAACTAATTACTAAAATTTTAGCAGAAAATAATTATTTATGTGGTTTGGTTGGAAAGCTACACATTGCTGGATCTCAACACAATATTGAGAATAGAACTGAGGATGGGTATGAATCGTTTGACTGGAGTCATCATCCTTATCCAGATATTCAAGGAAATGAATATTCAGCATGGTTAAAAAATGAAAAAAAAGTTGATCCAGATGAGTTATTTGATTCTATCAAGGGATCTTATGGCCCTGGAGCTCCTGCTGATTTGCATCAAACAACATGGTGTACTGAAAAATCCATACAATTTATTGAAAAAAATAAAGATAAGAGTTGGTGCCTTACTGTAAATCCTTTTGCACCACATCCAACTTTTCATCCTCCAAAAGAATTTTTAAAAGATCATAGCAATTTACCTTATCCAATTTTTAAAGAAACGGATATTGAACATCAAATGAAATTTAGAGACGTAGATCTGCAGTCTAAAGATTCTGTCAATCCTTATGAATATGATGGAAATGTAGATCATGAAAATATGGAACTTCCTTGGGGTCAAAGAGCTTCTATTCCACCTCGAAATTATGATTCGAAATATATCAAGGCATGTTATTATGGTGAGATAGAATTTTTAGATTTACAATTTGGTAGAATTATAAATTGTTTAAAAGACAACAATCTTATTGAAAATACAATTATTATTTTTATGAGCGATCATGGTGAACTACTAGGTGATCATGGATTGATGTATAAAGGTTGTAGATTTTATGATTCACTTGTGAGAGTTCCTTTGGTTTTTAGTTGTCCAAACATAATGGATAAAAATTATATAAATAATGATCTTGTAGAACTAGTAGATGTTGCTCCAACTATTTTAGAATTGTGTAATTTAGAAATTCCAGAAAATATGCAGGGTATTTCAATGAAAACTAAATTAGTTTCAAGTAAAAAAAATGATTTCCAAAAAACATCAGTAATATCTGAATATTATGATGCAGCAGCTATGAAAGCAGGATCAAGAGGTTCAATGTATTTTGATGGAAAATACAAATTAAATATTTATCATAATCACAATCTTTTTGAATTGTATGATTTAGAAAATGATCCAAATGAGTTTGATAATTTATGGTACAAAGATAATTTAGCTGATTTAAAACATGAATTAACAATTAAACATTTAAATGGATTTGTGCAAACTGTTGACGCGGTTAAAAGAACAAAAGATTATTAGCAAGTGGGCAAATTGATTTGAAACCTTTGATTGTAGAAACATTCAATTTTGATCAAAGCGTTGAAGCATTTGAGAGAGCTGTTAAACACAGAGTTACTGATATAAAATTACAAATTCTTGTTAATGACTAGTAAAGTATTACAGCGTCCCTCTTACAATAGAGGTATTTGTAAAGCAGGTATTGTGCATTTAGGTGTTGGTAATTTTCACCGAGCGCATCAGGCATACTATGTTAATGAATATTTAAATTCTTATGATGATTTAAACTGGGGTATTATTGGAGTTAACCTGCGAAAAAGTGAATCTGAAAATTTCCAACATTTAATAGATAGAGAAGGAAAATATATTCTAAAAACAATCTCAACAGCTGGAGAGAAAATATTTAGTGAAAGTCATTCTATAATAAATCTTTATGATTGGAGTAAAGACGATAAATCTGCCGAATCTATTTTTAGCAATCCTGATCTAGAAATCGCAACCATGACAGTTACAGAAACGGGTTATTATATTTCTGGTAATGGGGAACTTAATACTGATTTAGAAATAGTAAAAAATAATATTCAAGGCAAAGAAAAAACAATAATTTTTTCATATCTGCATAATGCTCTCAATGTAAGAAAAAATTCTTGCAATAAACCTATAACATTATTGTGCTGTGATAATATTAGAGAGAATGGGGTTATGTTAAAAAACACACTACATGCATATCTAGAAGCTTGTAACGATAAAGCACTAATACAGTGGATTGAAAAAAATGTTAGTTTCCCATCTTGTGTAGTAGATCGAATAACACCTAGAGCGCCTGATAGCTTAGCAGATGAAATTAAATCTGAATTTTCTATTGATGAAAAGTGCTCTGTAATAGCAGAACCATTTATTCAATGGATTATAGAAGATAATTTTATTGGAAAGCGTCCTGAATTAGAAAAAATAGGTGTTAAATTTGTTAAAAATGTTTTTCCATTTGAAGAAGCAAAAATTCGTATATTAAATGGAGGTCATGTGGTCTTGAGCTATTTTGGAGCGCTAAAAGGTTTAAAAACGTATGATCAGGCAATCAATGATCCAATACTTCAAGAATTTTTTTTTAATTTTCAAAGAAAAGAAGTTATACCAGCTTTAGGAGACAAAATTCCTTTTGATTTAGAAGAATATATGCTCGTAATTTTTGATCGATTTAAGAATAAAAACATAGGTGATAAATTAGAACGAATAGCAATGGATGGAACAGGAAAATTTCCAATATTTGTTCTTCCGACAATTGATATGTGTTTTAAAAAAAATATTATTCCGATATATTCGATTGAAGCGGTTGCAAGTTGGTATGTTTTTATGCGCAAAATACATAATCAAGAACTAATATTTGATTATTATGAACCACGATGGGACTGGATAAAAGATTTTTTAACTGACAATAAAATTGATGATTTCATCAATTCCCAAGAATTATGGTCAACCGTCCCACAAAACTTTTTTAATTTTTATGAAATATTAAAGAAAAAAATAACAGACTGGGAAAAAAGAAATTGAAAATTTAAGAATTGATCTATTAGCACTACCTTATATCAATTCTGGAAATGCCGCAGCAACAGCTATGATTCTAGACTTAAGGTGCGAAGATATAATTTCAAATTCCTAATAACAAATCCGTTGCTTTATCAGCAATTGCCATTGCTGGCGCATTAGTATTTGCACTAACAATATTTGGCATCATTGATACATCAAATACACGTAAATTTTTTACACCTAGTACTTGTAATTTAGTATTTAAAACTGCCATTTCATCATTTTCATTACCCATTTTACAAGTGCCCACTGGATGCCAATTTGTTTTAACCATTTTTTTACAATAATTAATTAATTCTTCATCAGAGGAAATATTTTTGCCCGGAAGATATTCTTCGACAATTATCTCTGACAATGGTTTTGTTTTAATAACGTTTCTTGCCAATTTAACTGCTTCTAATAATGTTTTAATATCATCTTCATGACTTAAAAAATTCGGATTTACTAAGGGTAAATCTAATGGATTTGAAGAGTTCAATCTGACATCGCCCCTAGCTTTTGGATTCATGATACAAGGTGTAAGAGTTAATCCATGATCTGGTTTTATGCCAGTGGTATCTCTATCTGTATACATGATGGGAACGCAATAAAGTTTAATTTTAGGATCATTAGAATCCTGTAAATTTTCAGGATTCAAAAAAGAGCAACAATCTACTCCAATTGATCTTACAGGTCCCGATTTAAATAATAGATATTGCAGACCATTTTTTATCATTCTTAATCCTTTATCTTCATTAAAGTATCCATAACCTGGTTTAGTTTTTGAAATTACTGGAACTTCATGATGGTCTTGAAGATTTTTTCCAACTCCTTTAAGGTTTTCAACTACTTTAATATTAAATTTTTTTAAATGTTCCTCTTCACCAATTCCGGAGTGCATTAGAATTTTTGGTGTAACTAACGCTCCAGCAGTTAGAATAATTTCATTACCATTAAAAATTTTTTGTTTTCCTCTAGATATAGTTTCAACACCTATTGCTTTTTTATTTTCTAGAATAACTTTTGTGACTACAGTATTTAATTGAATATCTAAATTTTTATTGTTTTCTACTGATTTGAGAAAAGCTTTAACAACGTCACATCTTTTTCCATCACCTATAGTAAATTGCATTAGACCAACGCCATATTGATTTCCATCGTTAAAATCTGAATTATAAGGTAATCCTAATTCTTGCATGGTTTTAATATATATATTTGATCCTTCAGCTACATATCCAGGATCAGAAACTTTTAAAGATCCAAAATTTCCATGAAACTGATCTTCAATTCTTTCGTTGTTTTCAAGTTTAATAAAATTTTTTATAATTGAATTCCAATTCCAATTACTATCACCTGTGCTTTCTTCCCATCTATTATAATCAGATGGTTTACCGCGCATATATACCATTCCATTAACTTTCGAACCTCCCCCAAGAGTTTTAGCCTGAGCAATATCATGCTGTCTTTCATTGAGTTGTTTTTGTGGTATTGATTTGTAAAATCGTAAATGTGGACTACCTTCTAATCCTTTAATCCATCCAGCAGGCATTGATAAAAGTAAACTGTTACTTCTGTTACCTTCTTCGATAATTAATATTGATGCACCACGTTTAATTAATTTAGTTGCCGTTATAATTCCAGATGTACCTCCACCAACAATAATAAAATCATAATTTTTATATTCACTCATCCTTTGACAGATCCTAATGTTAATCCTTTTACTATATGTTTTTGCGCAAAGGCTGCAAACAATATCATCGGTATCATTGAAATTATAGCACTTCCAGTCATACCTCCCCAATTTATTGAAGCATAACCTCTAAAAGAAGCAACGCCTACTGTAATAGGTTGAGCATCAAAAAATGTTAATCCTAAAGCTATTGCTAATTCGTTCCATACCCATATTCCATTAAGAATAGCTGTCGCTACAATTCCTGGTATAATTAGTGGTAAGTATATTTTATAAATTGCTTGAAATGCATTACATCCATCTATGTAGGCTGCATCATCAATTTCTTTAGGAATTTCTTCTAAAAAACTCCTAAGCATCCAAATAGAGAAGGGGAGTACATGAACTTGATATATTAAAGCCATTCCTATGTAAGTATCATAGATACCTATTGTTTGATAAATCGCAAACATTGGTAATACAAATAAAAATTCGGGTAACATATAAGCTAATAACAACCATTGCATAAAAGTATTTTTAAAACGTATTTGATATCTCTTAAGTGCATATGCTGCAAAAAGAGCTATTGTGATTGATAAGGTAATACTAATTATTGTAATAAAAAATGAATTTAAGAAAGTATCTTTAAATAAAGCGTTATCCCACAAATCTACGTAATTTTTAATCGTAGGATCAAATATCCATTTGGGTGGTTTCGTAAAAGTTTCTCCCTTAGTTTTAATTGATAACAGAAATAACCATGTAATAGGAACTATAGTTATCGCGATAGCAATAAAACTTACAATATATGCAGTTATCAAATGTTTATATTTATAAAATTTTTTCATATGTCTTTATTAAATTTAGAATAAATTACTGTGAGTATAATTAAAACAATTGAAAACATAACCATTATTGTCATTGATTTACTCATTTCTAAAAAACTATATGCAACTCTATAAGCGTAAGTTTGTAACGCCTCTGTTGCAAGTCCCGGTCCTCCACCAGTTGTACCCCAAATAATATCAAAAACTTTTAAAGTATCTATTGATCTAAAAATTAATACTAGAAAAAGAAGTGAACGTATCATCGGAAGACGTATGTATCTAGTAATATCCCATTCTGTTGCCCCATCCATTTTAGCAGCTTCAATTGGTTCATTAGGAATACTTTTTAATCCTGCAAGTATAATTATAAATACAAATGAAGTTTGCCACCAAACATCCAAACCAATAATAGTTGGCATTGCAGCATCATAAGAACCAAAAAAGTTTGATTTAATGCCTAAAAAAGAAAGAAAATATGGAATTATTCCAAACATATTATCTAAAATAACTTTAAACAACATTGTTACCGATATACCAGAAATCATTAATGGAATTAAAAGAAGCGTTCTAATAATTGTAGATCCAAATTTAATTCTATCAATATATATAGCTAGTAAAACTCCAATTATTATTTCAATTAAACAAGCAAAAAAAGCAAAAACAAAAGTATTTTTAATTATAATCCAAAATTCTTTATCAGTTAAAAGATTAAAATAATTTGATAAACCTATAAAATCTTTTTCATTTCCCCATCTCCAATTAAAAAAACTATAATAAATTGAGTAACAAATTGGATATATCGAAGTGAATGCCAGTATCAAAATACAAGGTAATAGAAAAAGATAAGGTGTTTGTTTCATTATAACTTAAAAAAGGAGGGGATATCCCCTCCTAATTTTTAAAGTAATCTAATAATTATTACATTTTCTTAAAGTTAGCATTTCCTTCAGCTGTTGCATCTGCACTACTAGCTCCACTATGAATTCTCAATATTACATCCATAATTTCAAGTGCATATTTATTGAAATCAGCAACAGGAACCACTGAGGTTCTAACTGTTTTCATAGACTCAAGTGTAGCTGATACATACTCAGGATTTAATGTACTAGTATAAGAATTATTTTCCCAAGTAGATAATCTTCCAGCCCCTCCATGATAAGTTCCAATTTGTGGCTCACTAGATTTATTTGTCATATATTGAATGAAATACCAACCTGCATCTTTTTCTTGTGCATTTGCTCCCATACCAATACCCCATTGCCAGTTAGCAGT
>MDTG01008666.1_pt1 | contig 10235 bp, 9 predicted proteins | sample 811421 | NCBI WGS metagenome assembly MDTG01 (sample SAMN05326645, study PRJNA326480) | marine metagenome | isolation source: seawater | place: Pacific Ocean: South East | collected 2011 | reverse complement strand
GTAGTCGGTCTGCCGTTCGCCCAGCGACGCGCTGGCGAGCAGGCCGATCGAGCCGACGCAGGCGCTGGCCTGGTCGGACAGGATATCACCGAACAGATTGCCGGTGACGATCGTGTCGAACTGGCCCGGCGACTTGACCAGCTGCATTGCGGCATTGTCGACATACATGTGGTCAAGTTCGACCTCTGCATATTCCTGCGCGACTTCGATCACGGTTTCGCGCCAGATGCGGCTGGTTTCGAGGACGTTGGCCTTGTCGACGCTGGTCAGTTTCTTGCCGCGCCCCATCGCGGCGCGGAAGCCGGCGTGCGCGATACGGCGAACCTCGGCCTCGTTGTAGGACATCGCGTCCCAGCCCTCGCGCCCGCCATCGCTGCCGCGTTCGCCCTTGTCGCCGAAATAGACATCGCCATTGAGTTCGCGCACCACCAGCAGGTCGATGCTGCGCGCGACTTCGGGCTTGAGCGAGGACAGGTGTTCGAGCCCCGGGAAGCCGGCCGCTGGCCGCAGGTTGGCGAACAGGCCAAGCTCGCTGCGCAGACCGAGAATCGCCTGTTCGGGGCGCAGTTCGCGCGGCAGGTCGTCGCAGGAAAAATCGCCCACCGCGCCGAACAGCACCGCATCGGCCGCGCGCGCCATTTCCAGCGTTTCGGGTGGCAGCGGATGGCCGTGGCGGCGATAGGCGGCGGCGCCGACATCGCCTTCGAACAGCGTCAATCCGGGCAACGACAGCGCTTCCAGCACGCGGCGCGCCTGTGCGATCACTTCGGGCCCGATGCCGTCGCCGGCGAAAATTGCGATTTTCAAGCGTGTTTCTCCAGCCTCGTCGCTCCTGCGCAGGAGCCTTTCTGCCCCTCGGGGCGCTCAACGGACAGTGTCTAGGCCCCTGCATGGGCCGGGGCGACGAACCATTCTTGAACGCGGCTAAACCATCCGTTCCAGTCGCTGGCGCAGCAGCGTTCGCGCGCCCATCACGTCGGCGCGGGTGTCGGCGAGCAAATAGCGCGCGATCAGCGGCTCCTGCCGGTCGAGAATTTCCAAGGCCTGCCCGAGGCCGGCTATCGCGGGCCGCTGGCCGCCATAGCCCAGCTCGCGCAGCAGCAGCGCTTCATAGACCGCCAGCGCCTCGACCCACTGCCGTGCGCTGTCGGCAGAACAGATCGCATCGAGCAAGCCGCCGAGCGCGGAATGGAGCGTGGGATAGGGATTGCGCTCGGGCAGCGCGCTCGCAGTGAGAGCGGTGACCCAGTTGATCGCCGCAGCCGCCAGCGGCTCGCCCAGCCACGGCCCGCGGCTGGCGACCAGTTCGAGCCGGGCGAAGGGCAGCTGGCTGTCCGACTTGGCGCGGATTTCCGCCTGGACGATATTGCCGGGGATCACCACCGGCCGCAGCTGCCGCCCGCGCCCCCCTGCTACATAAGCGGCGACCATGCCATGCTGCTCGGTCAGCATCCGCGCAATGACCGCGGTCTCGCCATGCGCACGCGCGGCAAGCAGGATGGCGGGAGCGGAAAGCTGCATGGGGCGGCCTTAGCCGCTCGCATCGATCCTGCGAAGACGGCGAAGTCGACTTATGGAGCGTTCTATCGCGGACTGCGACGTCAGTTGGGCCCCTGCCTGCGCAGGGGCGACGGTCACTTGATCCGGGCTTCCAGCGCTGCGACGCGGGCCTTGAGGTCTTCCGCTTCGGTGCGCGCCTTGCTGGCCATGGTCTTCACCGCGTCGAATTCCTCGCGGGTGACGAAGTCCATCCCGCCGAAGCTTTCCTTGGCGCGTTCGCGCGCGGCGTCGCGGGCCTCGCGCCCCATGCCGGCCAGCGTACCGGCTGCCGAATTGGCGAGTTTGACGAAATCGGCGATCAGGGGATTCTGGCTCTGCATAGGGTTCAGATGGGACGGGATGAGGTTTTTGTCTAGAGTGCTCGTTTGCTTCGCCTCAAGCGCCGGCGGCCGCATCCGCGGCCTTGGCTATCCCCGCTCATGCGACCTGACGGTCGGGTGGCTTTCAGCCATCTCAGCTGTCGCTTCGATTCCACTGCGGGCGGGCGGTCGCCTTTGCCTCGCCTGCGGCTCGAGACCAGTGCGACCCGCTATGGTAACGAGCGAGTCCCGTTCGCGACCAGCGAACGGCAAGCGCGACCGCGCGCCCGCAGGGGCCCGGGGCGAAGCGAAGGAACAGCCCCGAGGATGCACCGACGGATGTCGGTGCGAAAAGCAAAAACTAAATCCTCACCCGCTCGACCGCGCCTTCGGGCGTGCCGCCATCGGCTTGCGGATTGAGCTGGAGGAACTGGTAATTCAGCGCGGTGGCGAAGCAGACCCAGGCGAGATAGGGCAGCAGCAGCACCGCGGCGAGCCGGCGGACGCGCCAGAACAGTGCGATCACCACCAGCAACGTCAGCACGATCGCCACCAGCAGTGCCAGCGCCCCGCTGATCTGCTGTGCGCCGAAGAAGACATAGCTCCACGCGAGGTTGAGTGCGAAATGCACGGCGAAGACCCACAGCGCCGCAGTGCGGCCGCGCGCGCCCCATGCCGAGGCGACCAGAGCCAGCGCGAAGCCGATCATGACATAGAGGATCGTCCAGACGATGCCGAACCACTTGGGTTCGGGATAGATGCCGGGCTTGACGAGCGACTGGAACCACGCGGTGTCGGGGCTGCCCAGCTGGCCGGACAGAAAGCCGAGCAGCACGCAGAGCGGCACGGTGAAGAGCGCCCAGCGAAGGAAACTTGCGCGCAGCTGCCCGCGCGACGCCAGCATGTTCATGTCAATTTCCCGTCAACGATTCGTTTCATGCGTCTTGTGCCGAAGCCCCGGCGGACTGGCAATGCAATGCCCCGTCAGTGCGTGACGATGCCCTTTGCCGCGAGGCTCCGCACGGTGTCCTCCAGAGTCTGTTCGGCGGCGATGAAGGTGAAGCCGAGCACCTCTTCGGTGTGGCGACCGGAAACGTCGCGGACATTGCCGAGCTCGCCGCGCACCTGCTTCATTTCGTCCATGAAGGGCGCAAGCATGTGCACCAGCCAGTTGGGCATGCCGCGTCTCGGCACCCTGCCCGCATGCTCGGGCACGCGCTGGCGGATGATCGCCGCCATTTCGCGCAGCCAGAGGAATTTCTGGCTGGTCGGGAAACGCTCGCCGCGAACCTGCTGTGCCGGGGCCTCGAGCGCGCGGACATGCGCTTCGGCCACATCGCGCACGTCGGTCACGCAAATTCCCATGTCGGGCAGCAGCGGGATCGAACCGTCGATGATCTTCTTCACCATCGCGACGCTGGTCGACAGGTCGTCGTCATGGACGGGACCGAACACCGCCACCGGATTGATCGAGCAGAACGCCATGCCCGGCGCGTGCATCGCGACCCAGTCGCGGGCGGCGCGTTCGGCCACGGTCTTGCTCTCGATATAGGGCGGGACGCCGGCGGTCAGGTCGGTCCAGTCGAGATGGGTGAAATGGTCCTTGTCCGGCTGGCCATAGGCGATCGCGGCTGCGCTGCTGGTCTGGACGAAGCGTGTGATGCCCGCGCGGTGCGCGAAATCGAGCGCGCGCAGCGTGCCTTCGCGCGCGGGCACCACCAGCTCGTCCTTGTCCCGGGGCGTAGCCAGCGGAAACGGCGAGGCGACATGCGCCACCGCGTCGCAGCCGGCATTGGCCTCGGCCCAGCCGGCATCGTCGAGCAGATCGGCCTGGAACACCTTCAGCCGCTCACCCGCATCGTTCCAGCGCGCGCGCAGCCGCGGTTCGCTCTTCGCGGCATCGCGGACCGTGGTGTGGACGCTGTGCCCGCGCGCCAGCAGCTGCTCGATCACCTCGCCGCCGATATAGCCGGTGCCCCCGGTCACCAGGATCGTCATTGCCATCTGTCTGCGCCCCCGCTGTTTTGCTAGGCGCGAGACTAGGCAGAATGGCCGCAGCGGGCAACGGAGTCGCTATGAAACAGGTCGATTTCCTCGTGGTGGGCGCCGGGATCGCGGGGCTGTCCGCCGCTGCGCGGCTGGCACGGCACGGGACCACGCAGGTGGTCGAGGCCGAAACCGCGCCCGGTGTGCATTCCTCGGGCCGCAGCGCCGCCTTCGCGCATTTCGACATGGACGCCTGGCTGGTGCGCGCACTGACCGCGGCGAGCATGCCGCTGCTGGCCGAACCCGGGGCAACGCCGCATCCCGCGCTGTTCATCGCGCTTGAAGGACAGGAAGCGGCGCTCGACAGGCTGGAAGCCAATTACCGCGAATGGGAGCCGCGCGTCGAACGGCTGGCGCCTGCCGAGGCGCGCGCGTTCACCCCGGTGCTGCGCGAGGGAGACGGCGGCATCAGCGGCGCGCTGCTCGACCGGCATGCACGCAAGCTCGACGCGCATGCCATGCTCGAGGCGCATCGCAAGGAGCTGCTGGCTCGCGGCGGCAAGCTGGCGAACGGCGTCCCGGTCGAGTGGCTGGCGCGCGCGGGCGAGCGCTGGACTGCCGATACGCCGGGGGCAAGCTACAGCGCACGCGTGGTGGTCAATGCCGCGGGCGCGTGGGCCGACCCGGTCGCGGCGCTGGCCGGTATCGCGCCGCTGGGCATCACCCCGCTGCGGCGCACGGTGATCACTTTCGACACCGAGCACGCGGTGCGCGACTGGCCCTTCACCAAGACTGTGGGCCCCGGATTCTATCTCGAGCCCGAGGGCAATGGCCGGCTGCTCGCCAGCCCGATGGACGAAGGCCCGAGCGCGCCCTGCGACGCGCAGCCCGAAGAGGAAGACGTCGCGCTGGCGGCGTGGAATGTCGAACAGGCCACCACGCTGACAATCCGGCAGCTGGCGAGCAAATGGGCAGGCCTCAGGAACTTTGCCCCCGACCGGCTGCCCGTGGCGGGCTTCGACCGGCAAGCGCCGGGTTTCTTCTGGCTGGCGGGACAGGGCGGGTTCGGCCTGCAGCCCTCGCCCGCCATGGCGCTGGCCGTGGAAGCGGCCGCGACCGGCGGGCCGTGGCCCGAGGAGCTGCGCGCGGTGGGCGTGACCCGCGCGATGCTGGCAGTGGAACGCCTCCGAACGCCGCCGGCATAGCAGCCCGCCTAGGCCGCAGCGTCGATCCTCAGGTGCATCCCCGACCCGTTTGCGCTCCAGTCGGGCGTCACGCCGAAGGATGAGGCGAGCGACTGGATGACGCGCGTGCCCAGCCCCTTGGCCAGCGCCGCGCGTTCGGCATCCGCACTGGTGGCGCTGCCATCGTCGCTGCAGGCGATCGACCAGCCGTCGTCGCCCGCGCGGATGGCGATGGCGATCGATCCGCTGCGGTCCTGCAGCCCGTGCTTGACGCTGTTCGACACGAATTCGTTCACGATCAGCAGCAGCGCATTGGCGAGGCTGGGCGAGACGCGGTCGTCGCCGACCTCGATCACCAGCCTGATCCCGTCGGGCAGCAGCTGGCGCAGATCGCGTTCGATCCGTTCGAACAGTGAGCGCAGTTCCACCCGCTCGCCCTGCGCCAGATCGTGCAGTTCGGCATGCAGCGACGAGAGCGAGCGGATACGGATGCTGGCGTCTTCGAGCGCGGTCTGTACCGCTTCGTCGGTTGCCCGCTGCGCCTTCATCGACAGCAGTGCCCCGATCGAGGCGAGCGAGTTTTTGACCCGGTGGTCGACCTCGCGCCGGAGCGTCTGTTCCTGCGCCAGCGCAAGCCGGAGTTCGAGTTCGCGCATCACGTGCTTGGACAACACCTCGAGCACGCGGCGCTGGTGCGGCGTGAGCGTGCGCGGCTTGTGATCGAGCACGCACAGCGTCCCCAGCGGCAGCCCCTTTTCGGTGCGCAGCACCGCGCCGGCGTAGAACCGGAAACCGGGCTCTTCGGTGCACAGCGGGTTGTCGGCCATGCGCTCGTCTTTCAGCGTGTCGGGGATCTCGACGAAATCGCCTTCGAGTATCACATGCCCGCATAGGCTCGTTTCGATCGGGGTGGAGCGCACGCCCAGCCCGACTTCCGCCTTGAACCACTGCCGGCCCTCGTCGATGAAATTGACGACCGAAACCGGGACCTCGCAGATCTGCGACGCGATCTCGACCAGATCGTCGAAATCGCGTTCACGCTCGGTGTCGAGGATATTGTAGCGGCGCAGCTCGCGCAGCCGTTCTTCTTCCCGGGGATGGAGACGTGGTGTCATCCCGCACCGATAGCAGGGAAATCCGCCGGGCCTAGGTTTATTGGTCCGCTGCCAGGTCCCCCGGGCAGGTGTGCCACACGGCCCCAGCGCAGCCGCCGTTCGCCATCGCGGCGGCAATCCCCACCGTTCAGCGGCTGGCGGTCAGGTAGTCCATAACGAAGTCCCACGAGCCGAAGCCGAGGAAAATCCGCCCCGCCATCATCGACATCAGCAGGATCAGCAACACCACCCACACCAGCATGATCCCGCTGGTCATCCGCCAGCTGGTCGGCGGCAGGCCCTGGAACAAGAACATCGCGATCCCCGCGACATTGACGCAGACGAGGTTGACGGTGAACAGGAACAGCGCGTTGGCGCCCGCTTCGGGAATGCCCGCACCGGTATAGATGCCTGCTGCGGTCAGGGGCGGAACCAGCGCGACGGCGATCATCACCCCTACCAGCGCAAGCGAGGCGCCGCGACTGAACGCCAGCACGCCCGCGGCACCGCAGGCCAGCGCCAGCGCGATATCGGCGGGCTGGACCAGCGTGCGGTTCTTCAATTCGGGCACCAGCGGATCGATTGCCACCGTCATGCCGAGGACGACACCCGCGAGCACTGCGAGGACGCAGCCGATGGCGAGCGTCGCGGCCGCCTGCCGGCCCAGCTTCCAATTGCCGACCGTGGCCGCCAGCGCCAACCCCATCGTCGGCCCGAGCAGCGGCGCGATGATCATTGCGCCGATGACCACCGCGGTCTGCCCGCTGCGCATCCCCAGGCCGGCGATGATCGCCGACAGCGTCACCGTCAGCAAATAGGCGGGCCCGGGATGCAGGCTTTCCTCGATGTCGTCGTAGAGTTCATCGGTGCTGAGCCGGTCTCGGCTGAAGAACCGCTCGAGCCGCGTGGGGGTCGGCAGGTCGGCCGACAGCGGCAATTCGGTGACCGGCGTTTCTTCGACCACCGGAAGGACCGCCTGCAGCTCGGACACCAGCGCGGAGAATTGCGGCAGGTCTCCGAAGGCCCCGTCGAGATCGGCAAGCAGGCGTTCGGTATAGCGTTGCTGGACGATGCAGGTGTATTTTTCCTGCGCCCCGGGCACGGTTTCCCGCCAGAACCGGCGCGTGTGACGACCGAGGATCACCTCCAGATCGCGGACCCGGTCTTCGGGCAGATAGATCTGGACGAGCCTGGCCGCCATTCAATTCACCCGGTCATGCCCCGCGCGGATCAATAGCCACCCGGCGGATCGCTGGCGGGGAAGCTTTCGTCGAGATCCTCGTCGGTCTCGGTCCATTCGCGCGCCTCCGGGTCGCGCATAGCGCCGGGTCCGGCATCGCGTACGTCGGTATGGAAATTATGCGGCTGGTCCTTCGCAAAGGCAGCATTGCGGGATGCATCCTTGCGCTTGAACAGCGCGTATCCGGCAAGCCCTGCGAGCCCGAGTGCCACCATCTTCCCGATCACTGTAATTCTCCCATCATGCGTTCAGTTCTGCGGCGAGCCATGCACATGGACATCGTGACCCGAATGCTTCGTCAGGATGTCGACCGCGCGTTGTTCGTCGCCGCTGTCCCAGGTGCGCACCCAGAGCAGCAGCCCGCCATGTTCAAGCTGGTTCTGCAGGTTTTCGGCGTGCCGGTCACCCACCAATCGGGCCACCCCGGCGCCCAGCGCGCCCCCTGCCCCGCCTGCAACCGCCGCGCCGACGATCACTGCCAGCAGCGAGCCCCCCGAGGCCACGATACCGCCGATCGCGGTCATCGCCGCCAGGTAGAGCGGCGTGGCGACCAGTGCGCCCTGCGCCTCGCCGATCGCTTCCCTGGGAATGTAGATCGCGCGCGGCACGGCGGGATCGTCCTCCAGCTCGGAAACCTTGTGATAGCGGTGACCAAGCTGGTCCTCGACCGCCCTCTCGGTCGCCAGCAGGCTGATTTCCGCGCGGTCGAAACCCGAGCTGAGCAGCTCGTCGATCGCTTCCTCGAGATCCGTGCTGGCGTCGAAATAGGCGACAGCCTCGCGGATGCGGAAAGCATCGGGTGCGGTGGTCATATGCTGTACTCCTGCAAAGCGGGCATGCGCCTGCGCCGCGCGATGGCGCACCGTACCACGCCGACGTCCCGCCGTCCCATCCCCAGTCGTGACCATGCCGCAGCCGCCCGTTTTTCAACTTGCGGCAATGGGCGAACAGGCTTTATGACACCGGTTACCATGTGGTGGCGAGCCGGGCGGGGAGGACAGCATGACGACATTCGCATATCCGAAATCGATACGGCGCGCGGTGGCGGCGGCGCTGGTGCTGGCCGGGGTCGCTGCCGCGGTCGGCGGCTTGGCCACGGCGGCACACGCCCGGTCCACGCTCGCAATCGCCCCCGGCGGGCGTCACCTGCAGACCAGCGAGGGCGAGCCTTTCTTCTACCTCGGCGATACCGCCTGGGCGCTGTTCCACCGGCTGACGCGCGAGGAGGCCGAAATCTATCTGCGGGACCGCGCGGACAAGGGGTTCACCGTGATCCAGGCGGTGGCGCTGGCCGAACTGCGCGGCCTGGACGAACCCAATGCCTATGGCGAACTGCCGCTTATCGGGCGTGATCCGGCGCAGCCCAACGAGGCCTATTTCGCGCATATCGACCATGTGGTGGCGCGTGCCAATGCGCTGGGGCTGACCGTGGGCCTGCTGCCTTCGTGGGGGCGGTACTGGCGTGATGGCGACTCGCAGATTTTCACGCCGGCCAGCGCGCATGCCTATGGGCGGTTCCTCGGGCAACGCTACCGCGATGCGGGGGTGATCTGGATCCTCGGCGGCGATTCGAACGTGCGCACCGCCGATGAACGCGCGATTATCGACGCGATGGCGCGCGGCCTGCGCGAGGGCGACGGCGGCCGGCACCTGATCACTTTCCACCCCCGTGGCCCGGGGCTCTCATCGGCGCAGGTGCGCGATGCGGACTGGCTCGATTTCTACATGAACCAGTCGTCGCATGCGGCGCGCGATCTCGATACGGGGCTCTATATCGAGCACGACCGCGCGCTGACCCCGCGCCGCCCCGTGATCGACGGCGAACCGCGCTATGAAGGCATTCTGGTCGACTTCTACAACCAGGGCCACGACCCGCGGCTGCGCTTCGACGACGACGATGCCCGGCAGGCGGCATGGTGGGCAGTGCTCGCAGGGGCGGCAGGGCACACCTATGGCAACAACAATGTGTGGCAGATGTGGGCGCCGGGGCGCGATCCCGCGATCGGCGCGAACCGGCCATGGTCCGATGCGATCGACGATCCGGGGGCGCGCCAGATGGGATTGCTGCGCCGCTTCATGGAAGCGCACGACTTCGCCACACTCGAACCGCGGCAGGACCTGATCCTCGACGGGCCGCGGCATGGCGCCGCCAAGGTGCGGCTGGCGCGGGCGGCGGACGGGCAGCGGATCATCGCCTATTCGCCGCGCGGCGCACCCTTCACCATCGACCTCGGCGTGCTGGACGGGGGGATGCACACGCAGTCGTGGTTCGACCCGCGCTACGGCGCGACCTACCGCTTCCGCAGCGAACAGAGCCAGGGCATCCAGTCCTTCGTCCCGCCGTCCTCGGGCGACGGCGAAGACTGGGTGCTGTTGATCGAGGCGGAAGGCGCCGCGCCCTAGCGCATCAGCACCAGTTCCTCCGCCATGGTCGGATGGATTGCGGTGGTGGCGTCGAAGTCTTCCTTGGTCAGCCCCGCCTTCACCGCGATCGCGGCAGCCTGCATCATCTCCGGCGCTTCGGGGGCGATCATGTGGATGCCGACGATGCGGCCGCTGTCGCCGTCGCAGATCATCTTGATCAGGCTGCGTTCGTTGCGCCCGGCAAGCACGTTCTTCATCGGGCGGAAATCCGACAGATAGACCTTCACGCTGCCGAGCTGGTTCTTGGCCTCGCCCTCGGTCATGCCGACCGCGGCGATCGGCGGGTGGCTGAACACCGCGCTGGGGATGCAGCTGTGGTCGACCGCCACCGGCTCGCCATCGCCGAACACGCTGTCGGCAAAGGCCTGGCCTTCGCGGATCGCGACCGGGGTCAGTTGCACGCGGTCGGTCACGTCGCCGACGGCATAGATGTGATCGACATTGGTCT
>MDTG01331290.1_pt1 | contig 10236 bp, 10 predicted proteins | sample 811421 | NCBI WGS metagenome assembly MDTG01 (sample SAMN05326645, study PRJNA326480) | marine metagenome | isolation source: seawater | place: Pacific Ocean: South East | collected 2011 | reverse complement strand
TATTATAATGTTATTTACAAAGCCGTTGATGAAGTAAAGGCTGCTATGTCTGGCCTATTGGCCCCAGAGAAAAAGGAGACAATATTAGGGTTGGTAGAAGTGCGTCAAGTTTTTAAGATTTCAAGGGTGGGTATGGTGGCTGGCTGTTATGTGACTGAGGGAACCATAAAAAGAGGCGCTTCTGTGAGAATACTACGCGATAACGTGGTAATCCACGAAGGTGTTCTTGACACTCTTAAAAGGTTTAAAGAGGATGCCAAGGAGGTAAAGGCGGGCTTTGAGTGTGGACTGTCAGTTCAATCATATACCGACTTAAAGGAGGGGGATCAGATTGAGGTTTATGAAGTAATAGAAGTAAAAAGGTCATTGTAGAACCCAGGGATGAAAAAACAACACGATAAGGGTGGGGGTGTGGATCGAAATGCTCGGGTTGCAGAAGAAATTCATAAGGCAGTCGCTAAATTTCTGTCTTTTAATTTAAGGGAGCTTGAAACGGGGTTGGTTACGGTTACATATGTAGACGTGAGTAGTGACTATAAATCTGCAAAACTATTTGTAACGCAACTTTCCAAAAGTAATGAATCTATAGATAAAACTCTAAATTATTTAAATAATCACGTGCGAGAAATCAAGGGATATCTTGCGCGTAACCTTCGTCTTAGAGCGATTCCTAATTTGCGATTTTTCCATGATGAGTCGATTCAGCGGGGGGCTCATATTTCATCTCTAATAGATAATTTGTCTGCAAAAAATAGAGCTGAGCTTGATAATAATTGATAGCGAATTTAAAAAAGTTTTGAAGTAATATGCTGGTAAATGGGGTATTACTTCTTGAAAAGCCGATTGGATTGAGCTCAAACAAGGCCTTGCAGTTAGTTAGGGGGTTATTTGAAGGAGCCAAGGCTGGCCATACTGGAACTCTTGACCCTCTAGCTGGTGGGCTATTGCCTATTTGTTTCGGGGAGGCCACAAAGTTTTCACAATTTTTAATTAACTCCGATAAAAGCTACTCGGTAGTCATTCGATTGGGCTGGATGAGCTCCACAGGTGATTCCGAAGGTAAGTTGACGCGGCGGTATCTTGGTGAGCTCCCTAAACTAAGTGATTTGCGAAGGGTGGGTCAAAAATTCAAAGGGGAAATCACTCAAATACCCCCAATGCATAGCGCAATAAAAAGAGGCGGGAAGCGACTCTATAAGCTTGTTCGAAAGGGGGTTGTGGTTCCGCGTCCCAAGCGGGTTGTCAAGATTAATGATCTGGTAGTCAGCAACTTGGATACGGAGTTTGTAAGTTTGAAGGTTATTTGTAGTAAAGGTACGTATATAAGAACTTTGGTTGAAGATATTGGTGATGATCTTGGGTGTGGTGCCTATGTAACCCAACTGGAAAGGACTGCCGTTGGTGATTTGTGTCTAAAAAATGCGGTATCCATACAGTTTCTGCAGTCTTTATCTAAGAGCATGAGATTAAATTATATTGCCAAACCAGATAGCATGCTCAGGCGGTATCCCAAGGTGGTTTTTGACGAATCAGCCTCAGGGAAAATAAAAACAGGTCAAAAAGTTTCTGTCCAAGATGTATTTGCTGATTCAACTATTATCCGGGCTTATGGAAACAATGGAGACTTCTTGGGGTTGGGTGAAATTGCTGAGGGTGGTCAATTTGTTCCAAAAAGACTTATGGCAAATAGTCAAGATAACTAAAAAGAAAAAAACACTTCTAAAATCGCCACTTAGTGGGTATAATCGCCGACCAAAGATCGGAGATAATTGTGATGGCTATAACAACAGCCCAAAAAGCAGAAATTGTTAAAAATTACCAAATGTCAGGTAGTGATACTGGGTCAGCAGAGGTGCAAGTAGCGCTTTTGACCGCCAGGATTAATCACTTGACTGACCATTTTAAAATACATAAAAAGGACCACCATTCTCGCCGAGGTCTATTGCGGCTGGTAAGTCAACGACGGAAATTATTGAGTTACTTGCAAAAAGCTGGCGAAAATCGTTATAAGAAAATTATAGAGCGGCTTGGTTTGCGTAGATAGCCCGATAGAGCAGTGCCAGATACTAAAAACTTTAAATTTATCCGGAAAACCCCATAGCTAGAAGGAATAATTTCTTCTGGCTATTATTTTATTGAGGAATAGAAATTGGACCCAATTACAAAAACCATTAACTTAGGAAAGCATAAATTGACCTTGGAGACCGGGAGGATAGCTCGCCAGGCCAACGGGGCTGTTTTGGTAAGCTTAGACGATACGGTAGTGCTTGTTACGGTTGTCGGGAAGAAAGAAGTGTCACCTGGGCAAAGCTTTTTCCCGCTAACCGTTGATTATCAAGAAAAAACCTATGCTGCTGGAAAAATCCCGGGGGGCTTTTTTAAAAGAGAGGGCCGTCCTAGTGAGAAAGAGACTTTAACTTGTAGGCTGATTGATCGCCCAGTTAGGCCATTGTTTCCAAAAGGTTTTTTAAATGAGATACAAATTATAGCGACTGTGATGTCCTCTGATCCAGAAATTGACTCTGATATTCCCGCTATGATTGGTGCTTCAGCGGCATTATCCATTTCGGGGGTTCCCTTTCAAGGACCGATTGGAGCTGCGCGAGTAGGATATCTTGACGGATCATATGTACTTAATCCCTCGAAAAGTGAACTCGACACCTCTTTACTAAATTTAGTGGTTGCAGGGACCAGTGACGCCGTTTTAATGGTGGAATCTGAGGCCAATGAGTTGGCTGAAGATGTAATGCTTGGGGCAGTGGTGTTTGGTCACGAACAATTTGCACCAGTGATTGATTTAATAAAAGAGCTTAGCCAGGAGGTGGGTAAGCCTCAATGGGTGATCGAGAATCGAGAGGAAAATGTAACCGTTATTGAAAAAGTGAAGAAAATGGCAGAGGGGCCGTTAAAAGACGCTTATCAAATTCAGGATAAGCAGAGCAGATCAGCTAAACTCGCCGAAATAAAAGATAGTGTTGCTGAGATATACCAAGATAGTGAAGACTCTAGTGAGTTGTCTGATGCTCTCGCCGCTGTTAGCGATCTTGAGCACGAGATAGTTCGGAGCAAAATTCTCAACGGAGAGCCAAGGATAGACGGAAGGGACACTAGGACCGTAAGGCCTATCTCAATCGATACGGGGGTTTTACCTAGAGTTCATGGGTCAGTACTTTTTACAAGGGGGGAGACCCAGGCGTTGGTTACGGCAACCCTTGGTACTTCTCGTGATGAACAAATAGTCGATGCCCTGCAAGGAGAATATACTGACCGATTCATGCTTCATTATAATTTCCCTCCCTATTCCACGGGCGAAACCGGACGAGTTGGCACACCCAAGCGTCGTGAAATCGGTCACGGCAAATTAGCGAAGAGAGCTCTTATGGGTGTTCTTCCCTCAAGTGAAGAATTCGGTTATACCCTTAGAGTTGTCTCAGAAATTACGGAATCTAATGGTTCAAGTTCGATGGCTAGCGTTTGTGGAGGGTCTTTAGCATTGATGGATGCAGGGGTTCCTTTAAAGGCGCATGTCGCCGGGATAGCGATGGGTTTGATAAAAGACGGTAATCGGTTTGCAGTATTAACAGATATTCTGGGTGACGAAGATCACCTTGGGGATATGGATTTCAAAGTGGCGGGAACTGAGGCAGGAGTAACCGCCCTCCAGATGGATATCAAGATTCAAGGAATCACTAAAGAGATTATGAATGTTGCGCTAATCCAGGCGAGAGATGCCCGTTTGCATATTTTGGAGAAAATGAAAGACGCAGTAGAAAGTCCCCGTACCGAGCTATCTAGTTATGCGCCAAGGATGATTATGCTGAAGATTAAACCGGAGAAAATTCGTGATGTTATTGGTAAAGGCGGTGCCACTATTAGGGCCATTACAGAGGAGACAGGAACTACAATAGACATTCAGGACGATGGTTCGGTAACAATAGCTTGTGTGTCGGCAGAGGGTGGTCAGGCTGCTCAGAAGCGAATAGAAGAGCTAACTGCTGATGTCGAAGTGGGCCGCATTTACGAAGGAACCGTTTTAAAACTACTTGATTTTGGCGCAATTGTGAGCGTGCTTCCCGGGAAAGATGGTTTGCTTCACATATCACAAATTGCGGAGGAGAGAGTTAAATCAGTTGGTGATCATCTCAAAGAAGGTCAGTTGGTTAGAGTGAAGGTTTTGGAGGCGGATGAAAAAGGTCGATTGAGATTGTCAATGAAAGCAGTTGATGATAGTGACAGCTCAGCCTAGGGAATATCTAATTTATTTGCAATAATACATTTTTAGCATAATGGTGTATGGTTAAAGGTGTTAGGTTATGAAGCCCCCACTAAGTGATACTGATCGGGATGGAGGACGTATTTTGGTTGATCAGCTTCTCATCCAGGAGGCTGATATGGCCTTTTGTGTGCCGGGGGAGAGTTTTCTTCCTGCCATTAATGCCCTCCGAGATTGTAGTCATAAAATTAAATTGGTAGTCTGCCGGCAAGAAGGTGGAGCGGCGTACATGGCAGAGGCCTACGGTAAGTTAACCAGAAAACCAGGTGTGTGTTTTGTGACTAGAGGGCCGGGTGCCAGTAATGCGGCTATAGGCATACACACAGCGTTTCAAGATTCAACCCCCATGGTGTTATTCATTGGCCAGGTCGGAACTAAGTTTGCTGATAGAGAAGCATTTCAAGAGGTTAACTTTGGTAACATGTTCGGGGGGATGACCAAGTGGGTAGCGCAAGTAAATAGTATAGATCGGATTCCTGAATATGTATCTAAAGCCTTTCAAATAGCAGTATCAGGGAGGCCAGGTCCAGTGGTGATTGTTTTGCCTGAGGATGTTTTATCAGCTAGGGCAGTAGTTTCTGACGGTTCTAAACATAGTAGGGTAAAGGCTAGTCCATCTGAAAAAAACTTAAATAATGTATTTCAGCTACTTAGAAAAAGCAAGAAACCACTAATATTAATTGGTGGTAGTGATTGGTCAGATCGGGCAAGATCTAACATCCAACTATTTGCAGAAAAATTAAATATCCCCGTGGTCTGTAGTTTTCGATGGCAAGATTTGATTGATAATAATCATGCTTGTTATTGTGGCGATGTTGGGATAGGTATTAATCCGGTGTTGAAAGAAAACTTACAAGGCGCTGATTTGGTGGTGGCTTTAGGGCCACGATTAGGGGAGATGACCACAGGTGGCTACGTATTGTTTCGGAAAGAAAGACTCAAACAAAAACTGGTTCATATTCATCAAGGTGCCGAGGAATTGGGTGCTGTCTATTCTGCTGATTTGTATATTAACTCTGGAATGGAAGAGTTTACTTCAGCAATGTTGAAACAAAACCCTATTGGGAATTTACCAGACTGGCGCATTTGGACAAAACGGTTGCGCTCTGATTATTTGGACACACTAAAGATTACCAAGGGAAATTCTGATTATGCCAATTTAGCGCATTTTGTTAATAAGCTACAATCTAAGATACCTTCTGACTCAATAATTTCTAATGGCGCTGGTAATTATACGGGATGGGTTCAGCGATATTGGCAATATATTGGATCTGGTTCCCAACTGGCTCCCACAAGTGGTGCTATGGGTTATGGTGTTCCGGCTGGGGTTGCTGCCGGTCTGGTTTATCCAAATAAGCAGGTAGTCAGCTTCTCTGGAGATGGATGTTTCCTAATGAACGGACAAGAACTCGCCACGGCTAATCAGTACAACGTTAGAGTTCTCTTTATTGTGGTTAACAACGGCATGTATGGAACAATTCGTCTTCATCAAGAGAAAAGCTATCCCGGTAGGGTCTATGGAACAGAATTACTTAATCCCGATTTTTGTATGTTAGCCAGATCATTTGGGCTACATAGTGAGCTTGTATTGAGCGATAGTGATATTGATGGTGCCCTCGACAGGGCTCTTATGGCCGAGTCATCTTCTTTGATTGAAATTCGGGTAGATCCAGATCAAATTACTACGCGCCTGACCCTGCCTATATAAACTAAAGCCCTGCAACCAACCCATCTCGCCGAGATTCGCTACCCCCTATATAACCGTGATCTATTTGTCTAATTAGTTGTGCCGCTCCAAACTCCAATTCACCATAGGCACAAAGATTAATTTTGTGACCTCTGTGTACAAGTTTTTCCATTGTGGTTGTTGGAATTCCCTCCTCAATGTTGACTTCGTTGTCCTTAGTTACTTTCCAGCGGGGTGAGTCGATAGTGTCTTGAACATTATGGTTGAAGTCTATAGTTTTAATAATCATTTGAACGTGCCCTTGTGGTTGCATATCAGCCCCCATCACCCCAAAACTCATTACAGGCTTGTTTTTTTTAGTGAGAAAACCAGGGATTATTGTGTGAAACGGGCGTTTGCCTCCATCTACCTGATTAGGATGACCTGGCTGCAAGTTAAATCCTGCAGCTCGATTCTGCAGGCTCACTCCTGTATTTTTTGCCACCACACCAGAGCCAAAGCCTTTATAATTTGACTGAATAAAGGACACCATCATACCGTCTTTATCTGCTGCTGAAAGATAAACCGTATCTGAGGCTATTGGATTACCAGCCTTAAAAGGCAATGCTCTTTTCATATCAATTAATTGTGATTTTTTCTTAAGGTAGTTTGTATCTAACAAGAGGTTGTGGTCGAAAGTCATTGTATTTAAATCAGAAATAAATGAATAGGTGTCTGCAAAGGCTAATTTCATAGCTTCAAACTGAACATGTAATGCATCGGCTGAATTTTCTCCCATAGCGATCAAATCAAAGTGACTTAGAATGCCCAGTGCAATGAGAGCCGCGATTCCCTGCCCGTTCGGAGGTAATTCGTGCAGTTGATACCCTTTGTACCCAATTTTGATTGGATTTACCCATTCGGCTTTATGTTGATTAAAGTCAGTAAAATCCATAGCACCCCCATGAGACTTACAGTCCGTAACGATTTTTTTTGCTATTTCGCCACTATAGAAACTTTTACCATTTGTTATGGCAATCTGTTCTAATGTTTCCGATTGCTGTGGGTTTTTAAATAAATCACCTGTTGATGGCGCCTCTCCATTGATTAAAAAAGTAGACTTAAATCCTGGCTGGTTTGAGAGTCGTGGGGCTTGCGCATTCCACTGCTGAGCTACTATGGGGGATACATGAAAGCCTTCTCTAGCAAATTGGATAGCTGGTGCTAGCAGTTGGGCAAAAGGAAGTTTCCCAAATTTATTGGACAGCTCTACCCACCCTGATACCGCTCCTGGAACCGTTACGCTATCCCAGCCTAGGGATGGCATTTCGGATAGATCTGCAAACCGAGAGGGTGACCATGCAGCAGGAGATTTGCCAGAGGCATTTAGTCCATATAGTTTGTTTTCAGCAGACACAATAGCGAATGCATCTGACCCTAGACCGTTCATAGTGGGTTCAACTACTGTTAGTGCAGCAGCCGTCGCAACGGCGGCATCTACCGCGTTACCACCAGATAGAAGAGTTTGTAAACCGACTTGCGCTGCTAATGACTGCGATGTTGCCACCATCTGTTTTGCCAACACTGAAGAGCGTTTAGGCGGGTAAAATGGCTTCAAATGGAAATAACTCACGGCAAAAAAATTATATCACTGGTAGATAAACACAAATTTGATAGATACAGCGGATCATTTTCTTGCGCCACTGCCTAAGCCTTGGAGCTTGGTCTATTACTAATTTCGTCCAGCCATCTTGCTAGGTTGCTCTGACTCTCAATAGGACTAATTTTAGACCATTTTGCAAACTCAATCGTAACGTAGGCCGTTATGTCGGCAACTGAGAATGCGTCACCAGCTATAAAAGCACTTTTGCTGAGGCGGCTATCCAATAGTTCAAAAAAATCAGTGAGTTGATTGCTACCTCTGTTAGCCAAATCTGGAATTTGTTCATAATTATTGGGGCCAGCTTTTGCTCTTGAAGCAAAGGCTTTAGACCGGTTTCTGAAAACATCGGCAGCTGCCATGTAGCCATCTATTTCCATATGCTGATTCCACATCTCTATTATCGCTTTTTCTTTAGGGTTTTTTCCTAATAATGGTGGGTTTGGGTGAATTTCTTCTATATACCGGCAGCAGGCTGCTATTTCACTAATGGTGGTCCCGTCTTCTAGTTCCAGTACTGGAACCGTGGACCAAGGGTTAATTTTTTTAAATTCCTCAGTCCGTTGCTGGCCTGACATCAGATCAATTTGTATTTTTTCTATCTCCAAGCCCTTTTCATGGATAAACATTCGAACACGTTTAGGACTTGGTGCTGGGGTACAATCATAAAGCTTCATATTGGGTTCCTTAATTATTGATTACTTTTAATTTGAGTACTAAAACTAATACTATCTGTTCTGTTTCATTATTCTTGCTTGCTCTCGTTGCCAATCGCGATCTTTAATGCTCTCCCTCTTGTCATGTTGCTTTTTTCCTCGAGCTAGACCTAACTGTAATTTTACTCGTCCTTTAGAAAAGTGCATGTCTAATGGAACCATGGTGCTTCCAGCTCGTTCAACCTTGCCAATCAAGCGTTTGATTTCTATGCTTTTTAATAATAATTTTCGGGAGCGGATAGGGTCAGGGTTGATGTGTGTAGATACAGAGCTAAGGGGGCTAATGTGAGACCCGATAAGAAATATTTCTCCCGATATTAATTTTACATAGGCCTCTTTCAGTTGAACTCTCCCTGCCCTAATCGCTTTTACCTCCCATCCCTCTAGGGAGATTCCAGCCTCAGTTTGTTCGTCAATAAAATAATCATGAAATGCCTTCTTATTTTTAACAATAGCCATTATATAATTTGAGATGGAGAGTTATAAATACAAATAGGGATATTATGACATCATTTGAGAAAACTATACTTGTGGAATATTCTTCAAGCCAGATGTTTAACTTAGTTAATAATATTGAGAAGTATCCAGAGTTTCTGCCATGGTGTGCAAGTGCAGTAATCCTAAATCGAACTGATGCACATGTAGATGCTAGTCTAGAAATTGACTTTAATGGAATCAAACAAAGCTTTTCAACTCGAAATAACACTCGATTGCGCCCAAATATGATGGAAATGACTCTGGTCAATGGTCCATTTAAGCATCTGTTTGGTAGATGGGAATTTATCAATCTCGCAGAAAACGCATGTAGAGTCAATTTTTCGATTACTTATGCTTTTTCCAATCGAGTGCTGAATAATCTAATTGGCCCAGTATTTAAAAGAATCACGTCTTCTTTGGTAGATGCGTTTGTAAAACGAGCTAATGATTTGTATGGCTAGGCAGAGGTCTGAATGAAAATCTCTCTTGTATATGCAAAAACCAATGAGCAAATAATCTTAACTATTGAAGTTAAGGAGGGTACAAATGTGGCAGATGCTATCAAGGTCTCAAATATTCAGATGGTATGTGCTGATATGGACTTGACTAAATGTGTTTTTGCTGTCTGGGGAAAACAGGTTGACGGAGATCATGAGCTCCAAGAGGGCGATCGATTAGAGATATGCAGGGAGTTGATTTTTGATCCCAAGACCATAAGGCGCCAACGTGCTCATCGAAAAATGAAAAGTTAAAAATAGACTCAAGAGAGATGTTTACTTGGAATAAGGGGGTTGATGTTGAGGGTATTCATTTTGTTGCTGGTTTAGTTGCAATAAAATAGTGACTTCTTCTAGCAGAAATTGGGCTTCTTGACAGTTTTTGTTGCTAATTGCAGAGTCAACTTTAGTTAGGGTGTCGGATATTGTGGACCAAATTATTATCTTTTTTTGGGTCTTTTCGAGTTCGACAATAAAAGACTTATAGTTTTTCATGAAGTCAAAATCACAATTTTCTTTTGAAAAACAATCGCTTGAAACAAAAACCAGTCCTATAAGAATGATTTTAAAAAAACTTTTATTTTTTTCTAGAATACAAATTTTACGACCTCCTTTCATCAACGTATAATTGTTTCTTTGGAAACGGGGGTTTCGATGCGCGTAACTGGCAAAGCGTTAACTTTTGATGATGTGTTATTGGTGCCGGATCATTCGATGATCGCTCCTAAAGATGCGCAGCTAAATACTCGGATATCAAAGTCAATTGCTCTAAGTATACCTATTATTTCCGCGGCCATGGATACCGTTACTGAGTCAAGGCTGGCGATAGCTCTGGCTCAGGAAGGCGGTTTGGGTGTTGTTCACAAAAACATGACAGCAGATCGGCAGGCGGCGGAAGTGGCTAAGGTCAAACGTTTCGAGAGTGGAGTTGTTAAAGATCCCATTAC
>MDTG01207908.1_pt1 | contig 10236 bp, 9 predicted proteins | sample 811421 | NCBI WGS metagenome assembly MDTG01 (sample SAMN05326645, study PRJNA326480) | marine metagenome | isolation source: seawater | place: Pacific Ocean: South East | collected 2011 | reverse complement strand
ATGGGGCAACACCCGCCGCACGCAATACATGAGCAGCCATCGCTGCAGTTGTTGTCTTACCATGTGTGCCCGCAATGATAATTGCCCTCTGCCCCTCCATAATAAGGGAGAGTGCTTCAGCACGGCGCAACATGGGTAAACCAAGGGCCATTGCTGTATCATACACAATATTACCACACTTTATGGCAGAGGAATATATCACCAGCTCGACAGCGTCAAGCAGCTCGGCAGAATGCGGGCAATGAAAATCCAGTCCTACACGTTGCAGGCGCTCCGTCTCGCTGGTCATTGTCAGGTCAGAGCCACTTACCTTGTGCCTGGCGGTGCGCTGAAAACTTGGCCACATCGCTGATTTCCTATCAATCTTGATAATCTCAACACGGGATTTGTTGTCAATTAATTTTAAGACCTTATTCTTCATTTGCAAAGATTGCACCAATACAACATCTTCCGTTTTAAGAAAAATTTTAAACAAATTTCGGAAAAGCAAAAACTTCCAATAATTGAAATCAAAAATCGAGAAGTTATGAAAAATTAAGGCTTGATGGCACAGCACATATTGCTTCACTTTAGTATTTAACGGTAAATCCCCAAGAACTAATAAATCATTTCTAGACCTGGACATAAGAAACCAGAAGCAAACTTCAATGAAGCGAGATACAATCCCAAAGCGATAGTTTTTATGAACTACTTTGTGAGATTTAAACTCATTATTTTTAACAGATGAACTATGTTGGAATATGGTATGTACTGAAATGTTCTTTTCCAATTTTATTTGATTGAGCAATCCCATTACATATTCTTTAGCCCCTAGGCCCACGACATTCGCCATATGAATATCAATATTTTTCATGATGTAAGTCTATTCAATAGATTAAAGCAAACGTATACGTTTAATGCAACTTTTTGAAATTATGTAACTTTACAAAAATATTGGCAAGATACTGCGCGATATAATTTCAAACTAAGCTAAAAAAACAAGTAAATATCTATTCTAAAGTTACAACTTTTTCGGAAAAATGTGAAACTCAAATAATTATGGAACCCGTTCAACTTTCTCCATATTAAGTATAATTGAGATCAAAAATAGTCCCATTCCGAATATTAGAAATGAACTCACGCAAAGACAACCGATGTACGATACCAAAAGAACCTTACTAGCTTTTGACGCATGCCGTGCAAAGTTTGTTATGAATAGAGCAGCTAGAATACTACCAACTAAGCCTCCACTAAGCATTATCTGCAAAATAGCAGAAGTCGGAGAAATAGCTCCAGACATTGGATCCTCATCAAGGTACCTGTCGACAAGTCCGAACGGAGTTTTCTGCAAAAGATAGTAGTCTGGAACAACTAAATCTGCCAGATTTAGGCCATAGCCGAAAATAAAATAGTACCAATTATGAAAAATGGCTTGAAGCGCGAACCCATCCTTTTTTGCAGCGTATATTATCATTTCTAAACTTGAGAGCTTCCACAAAAAGGTGGATAAAACCAAAGTATTATTAAAAAAGAAAATGATACCAAAGATCGAAACAGCAAAAAATATTAAAATCTTATAATTAGACAAGCTATAAAATATTATCAATGCAACAAACAGCGCTAGCGCCGAACTCGCCGAAAAAGACATAAGAATACCGGAAAGAATAAAAATAAAGAACATTTTTCTATATTTATCTGATATAAAACGAACGTGTATTTTTTTTAAGAGTAGGTATTTTTGTAGTAGGATGGATAACACTAATATTGCTGAAAAGTGTCGCGGCTCTCCACCAAGCGATGACATGCGATAAAAACCGCGGTCCAAAGCATGGACATTTAAACCACCCTCTATCCCTCGGCCCAGTGCATCGTTTAAAAACCAAAAATCAAACCATTGTATTCCACTGTAATAAAAAAACATCTGGATGTACCCTATAGTTACCAACAAAATACACCCATATATAAAAAATGAAATTATCTTTATATGATCAATTTTGATATTTTTAGGGAGTGTCACTAATATAAAAAATGTCAGAATAAAAAGAGAACCCTGAATAATAGGTCCATAGTAGGCGCCTATTTCGGATCTTCCATACTCGATAGCAAAATCAAAGCCTCCATTAAAATAGCTGATGATATATGAAATTAGCGTTATAAAAATCATATAAAAAACAAATATTAATAAAAAAATATTTATTTTTGCTCGAGAAATTAAAATTGTAAAAAATAAAAATAAAGGAAATATCTTATAAATACTGAATTGAAAGCCAAATATACCAAAAGAAGCAGAGTAGAATGGCATCAAAAAAGCAGTCAATAAAAAAAATTTATTGCGCCCAAGTTTAAAAAACAATGAACGAAACCCATGGAAGATCCAAGGGATCCAAATTGCTAAGTTTATTAAGGTCCCCAAAATAGCCATTTTTTTGCCGTTTTTGAATATTCGAATCGCTTACTGCTCTAGTTCTTAGCTCAATTCCTGATCTGTTACATGATTGATGTTAGCAGAAACTAAAAATTGAATTTTAAAACTTAGTGGTAATCCCCATTAAACTACTGCTTTTACTGTAAAAATTTACAAAGTGTTCTCATCAAAAATCAGTTAGTGTCCCGGAAAGACAGTTAAGCAGATCAAAACTGCAAGAATTTGCGTGGTTGTGAACAGATCCCAAGGGTAACATTTGTGTTTCCAAAGTAAGAGTGAATTGAATCCAAAAGTACATATAAGATTGCCGTTGGGATCAAAAAATTTTTCAAGTAAGTCAAGTTATAAAGAGCTAAATTACTGTCTTTTAGAAGTGTGGAACGATTGTTGTCTCGCTGTAGACGACCGTATTGATAGTTTTCTGGACAATTTAGTGTCGATGCAGCCTATAAACGTAACTTCGTGCACTAGAAATTTATACTTCGAATATGGTTGAAAAATTACTTCTGAGAACCATTTACGTGAATGGGTTCGATATCTGTAGCTAATACAATCAAATTGTTCAGCGGACGCTATCGCGCAATAAAACCCCTATTTGTGATAGTTTTTTACTAAAATAGTATAAATGAATTAGAAGAGGTAAATTATTATTGTGAACAGAAAACTTTTAAATTATCTGCGACTGATAATCACTTACTAAAGATTGGCAGGGTTCTTGTCTCTCCTACCAGTTGGTAGTTTTCTCCGTTCAACCCTGACTTAAAACTAGCTACCCCTTTTGGAGTATTTTTATTGAGACCACCTAAATCGTACCATCCACAACCAAGCGACTTAGCATCTATTATAGCCTGCCAAAGCATCGCATAATTTGCTTGAATTCTTCTACCCTGAGCATTGGTGTTGCCTAGCAAGTAAGTTGCTGTGTCGCCATGTACAATAGAAACAAGAATTCCACAAAGCTCATTTTGTACTTTATCCCTAACAACATAATAGCAGACTTTCCAATGACTGCCGGAGGCAGTGCATAAGCACTTCAGAAGTGATGGAGATATTCCAGAAAAACCGATTTCTTTTTGTGCATTTTTATAAAATAAATCTAATTCATCTATTGCCTCTGATGATAACTCCATGTTGATCACGTTTACATCATTTTTATAAGATTTCTTTAAGGCCCCTCTCCACCTGCCCTTCAAACCTGCCAATAAACTATTTTCATCCACGTCAAGGCACAAACGCGCAGATGCCCACGGAAAAATATTCTTACGAATATTTAAATGATTCAATTTTAAAGCTTCATTCGGAAAATCCAACTCTGAAAGTTCTGGTGCCATAAAAAACACCCACCATCTTTTTTCTTTTGCTATTTTCTTGAGAGCGCGAATAATATCAAGTTTAATTAAGGTTTCATCAGACAAATCAGGATTACTAACAAGAAGTAGAGGTCCTCGATTGAGCCTTGCTATTTCTCCGAAAATAGACATCGATTTTGTTAATATTTGGACTAATGCTGTCGGGCGGCCCTTGGAATCCTCAAATATATAGCGCACCGGATTCCAGCCCTCGCTCAGCGCCTTAGCATCACCATACTCCCATGATTGCATTAAATTAGATTGGAAAACATCCGACCAATGAGACGCCCATTCCAGTTTGTCTATATCTCTGCACGTATAATTGTTTAATCCCATAATTAGAACATTGGCTTTCGAATAATACTAACAATTTGGTTATTGATTTTCGGCGCATCCAACTGCTGATGAGTGAAAAAGAATAACGTTCGATCAAGCAAATTAGTACATTGTTCCTTTAGGTGAAGATCTTGAATTATTTCGACCGGTAAATCTGGCCACTGCATAACAAGTTGTTCATTCTGATTCAATAAAGCGAACCGCCTTTCTGCAATTTCAGATGACTGGCAAATCATACCTAATAGATAGGGGCACTCTAATAAGCTTTCATCTTGAAGTGGGGACCAGTCCGGAATTAATGATAGTACATTCATCAAATTGAGTGCGTTTATCTTACGTTTATTGCATTTAGGTAAGTAATTATGAAGGTAACTCGATGTCACTCCCCTTATCCTTTTGTTACTCTGAGAAATATTTAGTACCTGCTCTTCTTTACTCCAAGTTCTCTTCCAAACTACTGTTTTTTTAAATTTCATAAATTTCTTAATTACTTCTTTTACGATCCACCAATAGGGAAATTGTTCTTCCTTGTAATGGTCCAATAAGAAGAATTTATCTCTGGCAATAATCAACGCTATTGCTGGAAGGGGAAAGTGTTTATGCGGAGAGAAAATAAGATAGTCACCTCTCCATTTTTGAGACAGTCCTGGGCTCATTATATGCGCACAGTCTTCAATTAATATAGCATCACATTTATCGCAAAAATCACGACTTTTGTGCTGCCCACCGATTTGCCCAAAATAATGAACATGAACAAATACGTCTATATTTTCATTTCTGTTGAGATCATTCAGTAGGGAATAGTTCGGTAAGAAATTTTCATCAAGCTCATAAAAAATTAAATTAACTTGTATTGATCGTAGATACCGAAGGCTTTGCCCGCAAAAATAGCCAGGTAAATATACGTTTATAGGTCGCTTTTTTTTTATAGAAATATCCAAGCAAATTTCACTCAAACTTAGAGCCCCACTGCGCCGCCAATAAATATTCTTGTAACCGGGAGGAACAGTTAGGCTCTCTTTTGAAAGCCAAAACCATTGGAAAAGCCCTGATAAAGTTAAATGAGGAGTAGATTGATTCATAGTATTGCCTCACACTTTCAGCGATGTCAGTTGACCAGCTTGACGTCGAGCTTGTCTATATTTCCAATCTAGGCGACCATCTATAATCTTCCTATTTAGCGTGATTAAATCTCCCGGTACAATATTCTGCCGAAAGATAAACTCTCTACTAGGACTATCTGCAACGCAGCCCCGAATGTTAGAAAAAACATAGTCAAATCGAGTTTTTGCCAATGCTAAGGAATCTTCGTCTATTGATTCTATGGTTCCAAATGGAAATGCAAAACAGTTAATCTTAGTATTTAATAAATTTTCTAGTCTATTAGCTGATGTTATTATCTCCGAACTTAACTTTTCTATATTTTTAATAGATGATAGAGCGGGGTGGCTCCTGGTATGAGCGCCGATCATGTGCCCATTATCTACAAGCCACCGAAGATCATCCCATGACATTGGCGTAGTTTCTTCTTGGCTTAGTAATTTGCGCGGGGAATTTGGATAAAAAGTTCTATTCATAAAGGCTGTAGACTTTCGCTCTCCAATAAAATCTTCTGTTATAAAAAATAAACCCCTAATACCAAGTGTTGCGAGAATATTTTCTGCCAAAATTCTATTAGATTTAAACCCGTCATCGAAAGATAATAAAATTTTTGTCTTGCTATTAATATCCAGAAATTCTGTATTTATTTGAAAAGGATTTATAAATTCATAATATTTGGACATTTTCTTAACAAATAGCTCAAACCACAAGAAATGCCTTGATGGAATATTATGCAGTGTTACTACAACAACCCCTCTTTTAGGGGGAATAAATGAAAGAAATGGATCCAATAACACAGACATAATTTTTCGGCTAACATTAGACATTTTAACGCCTAACTACACCCAGAATCTCTGACTTCAGTATATAGTATATAATCCAAGGGTATCTCAAAATGTTTATTATACTCATATGTTTACGATAGAAATGCCTTCGTTCTGATAACCACTTATTACTCATAGTCATAGTTATATTATTATCGTGTCTTCTGTAATGCTCTACTACAGACGGTACTGTAGCAATCAAGTTAAATTTTGATAGCCTGACCCACAAATCGTAATCACCAAGCAGGTCGTAGAAAGGATCAAACTGCTCATCTTGTAGTATCGAACTTTTTATAAGTATCGTACCAATAGAAATAGAGTTTCGCCGAAATAGGGCATTAGTTATTTTTCCAGAAACTAGATACTTTAACTCATTTGAAATTGTAGTCCCTAAGGAATTGATAGTGTCATATCCACCGTAAATTATATCGTATCCACTCAAAGCCAATTCAATTTGTTTATCGAGCTTTGTTTCGACCCATATGTCATCACAGTCCAAAAATGCTATATAATCTCCATTACATTTTTTCAAAGCTAAATTTCGTGCCGTATATAACGTTGTATGTTCTTGTGATTTATAATATTTTAACTTTTGCCCATAAGTAACAGCAATTTCTGCGCTATTATCTGTGGATTTATTATCCCAGAAAATTATCTCCCAATTTGCGTAAGTTTGCGAAAAAACAGAGTCAAGAGCTTCTCGCAAAAACTCGTCTGAATTATAACAATTCATAATAATACTAACTAGAGGTTTTTTCATTTTATTGAAGCACGTCAATCAACTGAGAACTTACGTAATCAACATCTTCTAAGGATAAATCAGGATGTAACGGCAACGTTATAAGTGTTTTATACATAGCATCAGTAGCCAATAGAGGCTCTAAATTTGAGTCTTTAAAATAGGAAAGTTTATGATTTGGGAAATAATGCACACCTAATTGTATTTTTTTTAAAGAAAGTTGTTTAATAATATCTGATCTTGCGATTTTAGACAGATTTTGAATTACAAATATATGTGGAACTACACTATCATAGTCCAATGGTAAGCAGCGCAATTTAGGACATTGCGACAAGTTAATGACATACCTTTTTGCTAGCGTCTGTCTATCTAAGGCTGCTTTTTTAAACTTTTCAAGTTGTGCAATTCCAATAGCTGCCATTAAGTTACTCATGTGATAGCGCCAACCTTGATGATGCACATCAAATTCCCAACTTCTTTTGCCCTGAAAACGCTTGTCCGTATCGTTTTCGACACCCAATAGTCTGGAGTCTTGAATTTTTTTCAAAACATCTTGGTCATCGGTTATAACACAACCACCTTCGCCCGATGTTATGTTTTTAATCCCATCAAAACTAAAACATGCTATATCGCCAAAACTACCTATTCTTTTGTTTTTATAAGAAGTTCCGAACGCATGCGCGGCATCTTCCACGATCCGAATATTTCTCTCACGTGCAAATTTATATATCCCTTCTAAGTCACCAACACCGCCAGCATAGTGTACCGGTATTATAGCTTTGGTTCGGCTAGAAAACTTACGGGCGGCATCATTTAAGTCGATACAAAAATTCTCCTTATCAATATCGCAAGCGATAGGCTTCGCTCCCGTAGCAGCTATAGCTTGAAAGGTCGCTACATAAGTCAAGGCTTGAACAAGGACTTCGTCACCATCCCCAATCCCTAACGCCTGTAAAGCCAAATGTATCGCGGCAGTACCAGTATTAACACAGACTGCCGGACGAGAAAAAAAGAATTCTAATCTTTTTTCAAATTGATTAACCTCGGCCCCCATACCCAAAAATTCATGGTCCAAAACCTTCAAAACAGCTGCTTTTTCTTCAGGACCAATACACGACTTAGACAGTCGTACTTCCTTGTAAATCTTTATTTCGTCCATGGCGGGTCGCCTGCTGCGTACAATTCTTCTAGCCGGTCTTTATCGCGTCTTGTATCCATACATTGCCAAAAACCAGTGTGTTTGAAAGCCATAAGCTGACCATTCGACGCAGCCGTTTCTAATGGTTTCTGTTCTAAAACAGTATTATCGTTTTCAATTAAGTCAATAAATTCAGAATTAATTACGAAGTACCCGCCATTTATCCAACCGCTCTCCGTTTGTGGCTTTTCTAAGAAAGAAGTTACCTCGTTGTTGTGTAACAATAATTCTCCAAAACGTGCAGAAGGACGAACAGCGGTACATGTTACCATTTTTCCATGGCTCTTGTGAAATCGTAATAGTTCGTCCAAATCTACATTTGAAAGCCCATCTCCGTACGTCAGCATGAATGTCTGGTTGCCAATATAAGATTTTAGCCGCTTCAAGCGCCCCCCAGTCATAGAGTGCAAACCGGTATTCACTAAATTGACGTTCCAGTCCAATTTAGCCCCGGCATAAATTTTTATGCTTCCATCAGAAAGATTGATACCAAAGTCTGAGTGGTTCAAATGATAGTTTTTAAAGTACTGCTTGATTACGTGTCCTTTGTAGCCCAGCGCTAAGTAAAAGTCGTTATGTCCAAAGCTTGCGTATATTTGCATAATATGTTGGATTATAGGCGTACCGCCAATTGGCACCATAGGCTTGGGAATGTCTTGCGTATATTCTGAGATACGTGTGCCAAGACCGCCTGCTAGTATAACAACTTTCATGAAACTATTCCCCAATCTAAATCAGAATTTTTATTTCGTCCTATGCCACTATACTTTTTAAAGTTCATGTAGCTTAAGAAGCGTCTACCATCTATAATTGGAATATCAACAGCGCCTGGTATTTGATGTAGATCTTTGTACATTGGCCATGAAGTCACTAATATCAATATATCTACGTTTTCAATTACATAATTCAAATTCTCTGAATATTTAACTTTTAGACAGTGTATACTTTTTTTCATATTCTCTATTGCTATAGGGTCATGAGCCAGAACCGTAGCGTTTTCTGCAAGTAATTGTTCAATGATATCTTTTGCCGGCGACTCTCGTATATCATCTGTACCGGGTTTAAATGCTAAGCCTAAAACTCCAACCCTTTTTCCATTGAGTGTGCCAAATACCCTTTTGGCTAAATCTACAGTTAAAGAAGGTTGGTTTAGATTAGTTTCAACAACAGAGCTTAATATTCGCATATCATGGCCCAGTGTTTTTGAGTGCGAGATCAAAGCTTTGGTATCCTTTGGAAAACACGATCCACCATATCCAGTCCCAGGCTGTAAAAACGAAAGTATACCTGGACTAATTCTTTGGTTTCCGTATATCGGTGATAATCGGTGATCAAGATGGACAGCGTTAAGAACATCGACCGCATCTACTCCGTCGATGTCTGTACATAAGTTTGCAATCTCATTAGAGAATGAAATTAAAGTAGCCAAAAGTGCATTTGAGGTGTATTTTATCATTTCTGCTGCGTTTAATGATGTTATGATTGTATCTGAATTTTTAAATTCCGAGTACATGCTAGACATTACACTAGCCGTTAAATCATCGTAAGCTCCAATAACTATTCTGTCAGGGTGCATAAAGTTATCTACTGCGGTTCCTTCTGCTAAAAATTCTGGGTTCATAGAAACGCCCAAGTTTTGCCCAAGCTCACGATCAGAGTTTGTTATTAAAGTTGGGCAAACTATGTCTTTTGTAGTTCCAGGTACAACAGTGCTTTTTACACATACAACATGGTACTCAGCAGCCAGGTGTAAGACCTTTGCTAATTGTTTACTTACAATCTTAATATAAGATAAATCTATGTTCCCTTTTAACAATGGTGTTCCAACTGTGATAATTGAAATGTCCGCATTTAAAATTGCAGTCTGCAAGCTAGTGGTGGCTTTTAAAGAACCGGCCTCTACAGTCTGTTGTAAAATATCATTCAAGCCTTTTTCGTGAATTGGAGAATTACCAGAGTTTATACTGGAAACGACGTCTGGATTTGTGTCAACACAAATAACCTCATGGCCTATTTTTCCTAAGCACGCTGCAGTAACCAATCCTACATACCCAGATCCGATTATAACTATTTTCAAGACTGACAATCCAAATGCCAAATAAGTGCTTTTTTTAAGCCTAATTCAAGTGATACCTTTGCTTTATAATTTAGATCACACCGAGCCTTTTGCAGATCAGGACAACGCCTATTTGGATTGTCAACTAAATATGCTGGATCATCACTTTTTTTAAAAATCACCTCACCATTATACTCAGTCAATTTTTTAGCTATCTTCATCACAGAGT
>MDTG01391789.1_pt1 | contig 10237 bp, 6 predicted proteins | sample 811421 | NCBI WGS metagenome assembly MDTG01 (sample SAMN05326645, study PRJNA326480) | marine metagenome | isolation source: seawater | place: Pacific Ocean: South East | collected 2011 | reverse complement strand
TGGTTGGCCAATGGATTCATCTTCCCTCCGACGTGGAACGTCTACGGGGCCCTGCCGAGCCTGGTGGAGGGGGCGTACCTGCACCTCATGATCGTGGATGGCGGCCCCTTCGCCACCGCCATCGCCTGCCAGCTGCTGCACGCCACGTTCGCGGTGCTGACCGCGGCGACCACCGCCGCCGCGGTGGGACGATGGTTCGATCGCGGCTGGATGGGCTTCGCCTTCGCGCTGTGCCTCGGGGTTCCCTGGGTGCTGGTCGTGGGATCGCTCGCCTACGACGAGATGGCGGCATCGCTGATGCTCGCGACCACGATGCTGCTCCTGGTGCCCCGGGACGACGTGCCCGCGATCAGGAAACGGAGGGACCGGGTCACGATCGGGGTCGCGGCCGGGGTGCTGGCGGCGGCGGCCTGTGGTGCGAAGCTGACCGCGGTGGGGTTCGTGGGGGTGCCGATCGGCTACCTGCTGGTCCGCCGGCTGGGGAAGGCCCACCTGCAATGGGTGGTGCCCGCGGCCCTGGTGGCGGGCACGCTGGTCCTCGCACCCTGGCTGGCCCGCAACGCGATGGCCACCGGGAATCCCACCTTCCCGTTCCTCTCCGGCGTCTTCGGGACCGGCCACTTCTCCGCCGAGCAGGTCCAGCGGTTCCAGGCCGCCCACACCTCGGATCTCGGGCCGCTCGACCGCGTCGTCGAACTGTGGAGGCAGGTCATCGCCTACGGATTCGGGGACCCGCCCTACCCGGGAGAGCCCTGGAGACCGCAATGGTCGCTCCTGCCCCTGCTGACCGCGGCAGGGCTGGTGGTCGGGGTCCTCAAGCCGCGCCGGCGGCGGCTTGGCGTCGACCTGCTGGTCATGATCGGGGTCGCGACGCTGTTCTGGCTGTTCGCGACCCACCTGAAGAGTCGCTTCCTGGTTCCCGCGATCCCCTTGATGATCGCGGCGGTGCTGCTGCTGCTGCCCACCCGGCTGCCTCCACTTGAACGAGGACGACCGCTGCTCGGGGTGGCGCTGCTCGCCTGGTGCCTGCTGCCTCTCTGGCTGTTCAGGGGCGAGAAGCTGGTGCGCACGCCGGAAGGTGATTCGAGCGCCAGCCTGTCCTCGATGATGGTGGGCCGGATGGACCTGGTGACGGGGCTGGTCTACAGCACGCAGGCCATGCAGGAAGAGGACCCCGAGGAACGGATGAGGCTCATCGCCGCGGGCGGGTTCCAGACGCTCGGACCGCTGCTCGCACCGGAGGAACGGGTGCTCGCCCTGGGCAACGCCACCCCGTTCCTCTCGACCAGGGGGTACGAGTACGCGACGGTGTGGGACGAGCATCCCGTCGCCGTACTCCTCGAGCGACATCCCGGGGATCCGGATGCGGTCATCGAAGGACTGCGGGCGCGGGGCACCACCTTGCTGCTGGTCAACTTCCCGATGCTCCAACGATGGCTGGAGAGCGGCTGGCTCGACCCCAGACTGGCCCCGGCCGAGCTGCAAAGGCTCGTCGATCGACTGGACGTGCAGGTGCGCTGGGAGAACGGCGAGGTGCTGTACCGGATCCCGTCGTCCCCGGAGGTCCCCCCCACCGCGCCGGATCAGGGCGCGTCGGGCTCCTGATCCCGCAGCCGCGCCTCGACGGAGGTGAACTCGACCGACAGGAGGTTCGGCCTCGCGGCGAGGAACTCGTCGCGCCGAGGAGGACCTCGAGGGGTTCCACCCCGCCTGGTCCGATTCGGGGGGGGATCGTGGCGCAATCCGGGGGCCGAGTCAATGGGGCGGGACGGTGGACACACGGAGGATGGATCCGGACGCTACCGTAGGGACGGGGACGGGTGGCGAAGCCCGGTCCCGGACCCGGAGGCAGCGTCTCATGATCGGTTCCAACATCAGAGCGGGGATGATGAGGGCGACGGCAGGCCCCACCGCCGCTGGCCTCGTTCTCTGCCTGGGGCTGCTCCCCGGGTGTACCGGACCAACCACCACCAGCCAGGATCGTGCGATCGACCGGGCACCGATGACGACGCTGTCCCCGAGCCCGAAACCCGCGGCCTACTGGAAGCGGATCGGGGAGGCGGGCCGCGGCATCGAGGTGGATCGCGCGACGATCTCCGCCCTGCTGACCGAAATGGCCGGCCGACGGGCGCTGCAGGAGGCGGTGCTCGACGCGGAGCTCGCGAGACTCCTGGTGGAGCGGGATCGGGAACTGGACGAGTCCCTGGTGCGGGCGGAGCTCATGCTGCTGCTCGAGGTCATGTCGCCGGATCCGGTCGAGGCCGAACGGTTGCTCGGCGAGATTCGCCTCCGGGAAGGCCTCGGGCCCGTGCGGTTCGCGGCGCTGCTTCGCAGGAACGCCGCACTGCGGACCCTGGTGGCGGACCGGGTCGAGATGAGGGAGGAAGCCCTGCTGGCGACCTGGGACGCGGTGCACGGCCCCACGCGACTGGCGAGGGTGCTGGTCAGCCCGGAACTCGCCGAGGCCCAGTCCGCGGCACGATCGATCCGGGAGGGAGCGGACTTCGCCGAAGTCGCGGCGCGACGCTCGACCGATGCAAGCGCCAGCACCGGAGGCCTGCTGGAACCCGTCTCGAGACTGGATCCCAGCTGGCCGACGGCGTTCAGGGAGACGCTGTGGTCCCTGCGACCCGGGGAGGTGTCCGCCCCGGTGCTGGTCGACGGCGACTACCTGCTGGTCAAGTTCATCGAGGAGCAGCCGGGGGACGGCGTCGGGTTCGAGGAGGGACGCAGCGACGCGGCGGTCCTGCTTCGGCGGGCGCAGGAGCGCATCCTGATGGACGAGGAGGCACGCTCGATTCTCGAGGCGCTCGAGGTCGATCCGGTCGACGACGCCCTGGACGCCGCCTGGATGCAACGGCTGCCCCCGCTCAGGTCTGCAGGCTCGCCAGGCGCCAGAACGAGAACGGAATGAGCACCGCGGTGGGCAGGATCGCCATCACCGCCGGGGAGACCCCGGGCACCGGCAGCATCATCACCAGCACGGAGATCAGCAGGACCGGCACCCCGATGATGGCGCAGTGGACGCTCTGGGCCAGCAGCGGGCCGGGCACCCGGCGAAGGAAGCTCGGGATCACCAGCAGCAGCACCAGCAGGTTGATGCCGATGCCGCCGATTCGCGACCACATGAGCCGCGCAAGCGACCTCGAGGCGTACTCCCCCTGAGCCCTGAGTTCCGCGATCTCCGCGGTGGAGAGCATCTGGGCCCGTTCGCTGTCGCGTCGTACCGAGAGACTGCCCGGCGAGAGGTCCGTCGCGTAGGAGGCGACCTCCTCCTGCTGCTGGACGATCTGCTGGTCGGGACCGGAGCGGGTGGTGGCCATGCCCGATTCGAGGATCCACGATCCGGTTGGTTCGTCCCAGGCGGCGGACTTCGCGAAGATCCGCCGGGTGGCCGTTCCCTCCTCGGAACGCACCACCACCAGCAGGTTGTCGAGCAGCCCCTGTTCAGCGTCCAGCCGGGAGCCGGTGAAGAGGTTTCCGTTGCTGTCACGGGTGACCGGCACCGCGAAGACGGTCTTGGTGGTCGAGAGGATCTGCCCATGCTCCCGGAGGAGGACCGGCGAGAGCCTCGGGATGACGAATTCCTGGTTGACCACCTGAAGCAGGTTGAGCAGGGCCGCGGCGCAGAAGATCACCATCGCCACCCTGACCAGCGGGATCCCCGAGGCGAGCATGGCCACCAGCTCCCGGGATCGCTGCATCTGGCTGAGGGTGAAGCCGGCGGCGGCCACCGAGGCGAGCCCGACCATGAAACCGAAGAACTGGAAGAACCGCGGGCCGTGGAAGTCGAGTATGGCCAGGACCGTGGTGGCCCACACGGAGGAGAACCGCTGGTCGGCCACCGCCTCGCGGGCCGCCTCGACGAAGCTGTCGAACTGCAGCACGACGTCGACGGAGACGTAGAAGAGGAACAGCAGGCAGAACAGCGTGAGGAAGTTGCCGAGGAAGCGGAAGGCGATGGTCCGATCGAGAAGCGTCATGGGTCAGTTCCTCGACACTCGGTACCAGGCGACGGCGATGATCAGCAGCATGAGCAGGTTGCCGGAGAACATGAGCACGGTGCCCGAGTAGACGGATCCGTACTTCACCATCTGCTCCCCGCCGCTCAGGAGGAGGATGTCGATGACCGCGGGAATGAACGCGAGGGCGTAGATGGTGAGGGGCAGGGCCCGCCGCAGGAGGACCGCGAGGACCGCACCCAGCATGAGCAGCAGGAAGGCGGTGATCGACTGCCCGATGCGGTGCAGGATCCGGGCGGTGATCTCCATGTCGAGGACGCTCATCTCGTTGGCGAGGCGCTTGGCCAGCCGCTGCAACTCCCCCTGGATCGACTGGGTCGGTCCCGAGATCCCCCCGGGCAGGGGTTCGACGGCGGCGGTCACGAGCTGCGCGGACGAGAAGCCGGACCGATCGACCGGCCTGCAGTCCGGCACCTCGAGGGCCCTGATCCGCTCGGGCCAGCGCGCCCGGAGTTCGACGGGTCCCCGCAGGTCGAAGGCCTCGCTCTCGGGCACGGTCAGGAGGAACGTGGGTCGGTCCCGGGTGGATCGGTAGCGAATCGCGACCTCCGCCTCGGGGGCGGTGGCCCGACGAATCGGCTCGCCATCCTCGAACTGGGTCAGCTCCAGGGCGGGGGTGCCCACCATCCGGGCTCCCTCGAAGGACAGATTCGACACCGTCACCCGGTCGATCCCGGTGGTGGAGTCGAACTCGAGACGCCCCGAGGACTCCAGCTGCCGCGAGAGGCAGTTCCACAGATCGGTGACCGCGAGCTGCCGCTGCAGGGCCTCCCGTTCCTTCGCGATGTAGCGGAACTCGTCGTTGTCGTGCCTGAGGCGGAGCAGTTCGAGCAGGTTCTTGGTCTTCGGCCCGCTCGCCATGTCCTTGCGCAGGCGGACGGCCTGGGGCACCGCGCGGGGGACGAAGATGAGCGAGCCGTCGTCCGGTCGGTAGATCGTCGCGTCGACCAGAGCCAGCTTGAGCAGGGCGTCGTCCCTGGTGTGGTAGACGTCGACGGTGGCGTACCGGGCGGTGAACTCGGAACGTGGGGCACCGGACTTCTCCTCCTCGACCGCGGCCACGCCGACCAGCACCAGTCTCTGGTCGGCACCGGTCTCGGGGGGCTCGTCGCTGACCAGCACCTCGTCGGCGTAGAGCTGGGTCCCCTCGATCGAGATGGCCTCGCCCCGCTCGATGCTGCTGGTGAAGATCCGCGTCACGTCCCGGGTCACCATCTCCTGCAGCAGGCCCCAGAATCGAGGGATGACGAAGTTGACCAGGACCAGCATGAGCACCGTCAGCAGAAGTCCCAGGACGATCGGCGGCGCGAAGACCCGACGGTACGGCACCCCGGACACCGACATGACCAGCACCTCGTTATCGATCGTCATCCGGTGCATGACGACCGTGGCCGCGAACCCGGCGGCGAAGGGGATCGCGAACTGGAGCATGGGGACGCTGGCGAAGAAGGCGTACTTCCCGACGTCGAGGGGATCGATCTGGTTCTGCACCAGCGGCTTGATCGTGGCACCGAAGGCGATCACCACCACGAGGACGAGGGTGGTGAGCGACATCACCTTGAGGAGTTCCGCGCAGGTGTAGCGCCAGAGCAGCCGGGGCATGACCACATGTTCCCCGCGTTGGTGCCCTGCTGCAACCGACGGGTCCGGGAACGCCCGGGTGGGTATCGCCCGGAGGGCCTGTCCACGGTGTAGGGATCGTACGGGCGACACGGGACCCATCCTTCGAATCGGGAGCGGTCGCGGGCCCGGACGCTTGCCATGATGGAGGAACGGCCGGCGACCTTCCCGCCGGGAGCTGGCCCGGGACCCGACGGCGCGTCGATTCCGTGACGATTGGACAATCGACGGAACCGTCGCAACCGGCGACGCGGAGAGCCTTCCAGGGACTCCATCGCCTGCGAAGGAAGGACGTGCCTTCCGGACGGGAGCGGATCACCGGGGGCATGACCCCCCGAATCGACCCCTGGGGCGCCTGAAGGGACATTTCTCGAGATGACCTGCCACCTTCGAAGAACCACCCGGGGGGCCCGGGGGTAGGACCGGCTTCTGCACGGATCGCCTCCACGGGGGTAGCCTAGGACGAACGTGCTTCTCATCATGGACGCTGGACCCCGAACCAGCACACTGGGGCATTAGTGGAAGGGACCACCTTGCATACTCACATAGGACTCACCGGGGCGGCGGCGCTGTCGCTGCTGGCTTCGACAACCGCGGTCATCGGTCATGGATCGCTCTGCAACCCACCCAGCCGGATCTACCTCGCCTGGGACCAGGGACCGGAGAACCCGCAATCGGCGGCGGTCGCGGACGCGATCGCGATCGGGGGCACCCAGCCCCTCTACGACTGGAACGAACTGGTCGCCTTCCATCCGGGAAACGCGGACTACCAGCGGAACATCGACTATTCGCAGACCATCCCCGACGGCCAGCTCGCGAGCGCGGGCAATCCCAAGTACGCGGGCTTCGACCAGGTCCGGGACGACTGGCCGGCCATGGCCATCGAGTCCGGACCCTTCGAGTTCGCCCTCTGCGCGTCGACCCCCCACGACCCGAAGGTCTTCCGGGCCTTCATCACCACCCAGGACTGGGACCCGACCCAACCCCTGACCTGGGCCAAGATGGAGGAACTGACCATCAGCCCCGTCACGCTGGAGAACCAGGAGTACCGTTTCAACGCGATCCTGCCCGAGCGAACGGGACGCCAGGCGATCTACGTGATCTGGCAGCGGCTCGATCCCGCGGGCGAGGGGTTCTACTCCCTTGCCGACGTCGACTTCGGGGAGGGTGCGTCCAGTGGTCCCTGCGTCGGGGACCTCGACGGCAACGAGCGGGTTGACGGGGCCGACATGACCCGGATGCTCGGGGCCTGGGGCAGCGACGACCTGGAGAAGGACCTCGACGGAGATGGCCAGGTCGGGGGTGCCGACATCACGCTGCTCCTCGGGAACTGGGGGGTCTGCGGGGCCGATTGCAACTTCAACGGCGTGGCGGACAGTCAGGAGATCGCGGAGGGCGCCAGCGACTGCGACGCCGACGGCGTGCTCGACAGCTGCCAGACCAAGGGCGACTGCGATGGCGACGGACGGGCGGACATCTGCCAGATACTCGACGGGAGCCTCGCGGACTGCAACAGCAACCTCGTGCCCGACAGCTGCGAACTCGCCAGTCCGGAGCTGAACGACGTCGATGGGGATGGCGTGCTCGACGACTGCCAGGTCACCGGGGTGACCTACTCGTTCGAGGTCAACAGCGACTGGGGGAGTGGGTTCGTCGGGTACATCAACCTCGACAACGACTCGGGCCAGTGCATCGACGGCTGGGACCTGCAGTTCGACGCGGAGTTCCAGGTCCTCGAGGTCTGGGACGCGGTGCTCGTGAGCCAGATCGACGGCCGGGTCCGCATGGTCAACCAGAGCTGGAACTCGAGGATCTGTTCCGGCAAGACCGGTCGGATCGGGTTCATGGCCGACGGCGCCCCGGTCCCGCCGACGAACATGACCATCAACGAGAGCGTGGTCAACCCCGGCGAGTGACCGGTCACGCCGGCACATGATCCCAGCGAGGCGACCCGGTGCTCCGCACCGGGTCGCTTTTTCAGGGTGGTGCGGGGCCTCAGTCCGAGGGAGATCGATCCGGCTCGATCCCGTCCCGTTCCCGGAGGGAATCGGGGATCAGCTCGGGGTCGGGCTGCTCGCCGGGCAGCGAGGGCGAGGATCGGAGCCCGGTCCCGAACATCCCGCGAAGGGAATGGATCTGCTCCGGCTCGAAGCCGTCGAGGCCGACGGAAACGGTCTCCGGGCGGGCGCGCCATCGATAGGAACCGAACATCCGGTCCCAGAAGGAGAACACCGCCGAGAAGTTGGAATCGGTCTCGCGATCCCAGCGGGAGTGGTGGATGACGTGCATGCCCGGCGTCACGAGGACCCAGCACATGATCCGGTCGAGGCTGGAGGGGAGCCTGACGTTCCAGTGGTGGAAGAAGGCGAGGGGCACGAGGAACAGCTGGTAGAGGAGGATCTCCTGGATGCCGACTCCGAGCAGGAGGAACACCGGGAGCGAAAGCGCGGCCTGCACCGCGATCTCGACCACGTGGAACCGGAGCGCGAGGGTGACCTCGTAGTGATCTGCGTTGTGGTGGAGCGCGTGGAACCTCCACAGCAGCGGGACGTGGTGGGCCAGCACGTGGAAGAGGTAGGCCCACAGGTCCAGCAGGAGGAAGGAGCAGGCCACGAGGAGGACCGCCATCCACGTGGTGTCGGGGAGGGCCGTCCGGGCGACGTGCAGCAGACCGAACCCGGTGCCGGCGGAGAACTCGGTCACCAGCAGGGTCAGCCCCGCGAAGGCGGTGGCGACCACGACGTTGCAGCCGGCCAGGACCAGGTTGCCGATGCGGGCCCCACGCAGCAGGCTTCGCTCCTCGATGATCGGGGGGAGCAGCGACTCCAGGATCCACAGCACGGCCAGGGTGCCGGCCGCGGCCATGGGGGAGATGATGGTCAGGTCGTTCTCGGTCACTGCGCTCAAACAATAGCCCCGGTGCAGGGCAGGTTCCAGCGGACCGGACCGGGGGAAGGGCCCTCACGCGCCACAAGGGGGGGATTTTCCCCGATGCAACCGAGACTCATTCTCACTTTCCAAAAAACGGGGGATGAGGTCCATCCGCCCTTGAAACCAGCCGTACCTAAGGCAGTATTCATGAAGGGGAATCCGGTGATTCCCGGAAGGAGCCGTCCCATGTCCGATCGATCACTCTGCGGAACCTGCCTGCACTTCGGAAGCGACCTCCCCGAGGAGACCCTCGTCCAGGTTCGCGTGAATCCCGAGGCGGAGCGTCCCGAGCTCGGTACCTGCGGAATGCCCAGCAACGCGCGACTGCACCTCAGGGTCTCCGCGACCTCCAGCTGCGACGCCTACAGCCCGGCCGCCTGACTCCCGACCGCCTCCCGGCGATCCGGCCCGCGCCCGGCCAGCCCGTCGGGCCTGGTCAGCGCAGCCCGTACTCCTTGAGCTTTCGATAGAGCGTCCGCTCGCCGATCCCGAGCAGGGCCGCGGTCTGTTCGCGGTTCCCACTGGTCATGGCCAGGGTCTGCCGGATCGCCTCCTTCTCGAGGCGGTCGAGGCCGACCCCCGCCAGTCCCCGCATGGTGCCGTGCTCCTCGTCCTGGTCGGACTCCCGGACCTCGTCGGGGACGTCGCGGACGGTGATCTCGCCTTCGGACTGCACGATCATCGAGTGGACGACGTTGAAGAGCTCCCGGACGTTTCCCGGCCAGGAGTAGGAGACCAGTCGAAGCATGGCCGGCTGGGTGATCTGGGGACGGGGAACGTCCATGTCGGCCGAGAGCCTGCCGATCGCGTGCTGGACGAGGATCGGGACATCGTCCCGACGCTCCCGGAGCGGCGGGACGTGGATCTCGGCGCCACGTACCCGGAAGAACAGGTCGTCCCTGAACTCCCCCGCCTGCACCATCTGCTTGAGGTCGCGGTTGGTGGCGCTCACGAAACGCACGTCGGTCTTCCTGGAGTCGTTGCTGCCCAGCCTCACCACGTCCCCGTTCTCCAGCACCCGCAGGAGCTTCGGCTGCATCCCGATCGGCATGTCCCCGATCTCGTCCAGGAACACGGTCCCTCCGTCGGCGTACTCGAAGACGCCCTCGCGATCCTTGTCCGCACCGGTGAACGCACCCCGGACGTGACCGAACAGCTGGTCCTCGAGCAGGCTCTCGCTCTGCCCGGCGGCGTTGAAGGTGACGTAGCGCTTCTGGGAACGCTTGGAGGTCTTGTGTATGGCGGCGGCGATCAGCTCCTTGCCGGTGCCCGACTCGCCGGTGACCAGCACGGGTATGGTGCTCGGGGCGACCTTGCGTATCTGGTCGATGACCCGCCGGATCCCGGCACTCTCCCCGATGATCCCCTCGAAGCCGTAGGCCGCCCCGACCTCGCCCCGGAGCTGCTCGTTCTGGTTCCGGAGCATGACCGTCTCGGCCGCCCTGGCCACGAGATTCCTGAAGACCGGAAGGTCGAGCGGCTTCTCGATGAAGTCGTAGGCGCCTCCCTGCAGGGCCGCCTTGGCGGTCGGCACGTCACCGTGCGCGGTCACCATGATGGTCTCGGCGGAGGGCTGGTACTCGGAGACGAACTTCAGGACCTCGAGTCCCGCGGTCTCGCTTTCCATGACGAGGTCGGTCACGACCACGTCGAAATTCCCGTGC
>MDTG01385014.1_pt1 | contig 10237 bp, 12 predicted proteins | sample 811421 | NCBI WGS metagenome assembly MDTG01 (sample SAMN05326645, study PRJNA326480) | marine metagenome | isolation source: seawater | place: Pacific Ocean: South East | collected 2011 | reverse complement strand
TCAATTTCATTTTTTTCTAAATCAACTTTAAAATCTTTTCTTTGATAGATAATACATTTTTCAGGTTTATGATTTGCTAATTCTATAGCTTTTTTAAGTAGAGGTTTATATTCAATTGTTTTACCAGGTTCATAACCACATGATGCTGATAAAATAATTTTTGCTTTTGAGTCGTCAATTCTGCTTGCTAGTTCATTTGCTGCAAAGCCACCAAAGACAACAGAATGTATTGCTCCAATTCTTGCGCACCCGAGCATAGCAATTACTGCCTCAGGTATCATAGGCATATAAATTATAACTCTATCTCCCTTATTAATTCCCTGATTTTTTAAAGCTCCGGCAAATGTTGAGACAAGATTTTTTAACTCAGAATAAGTTATTTTTTTTTGTGAATTTGTTATAGGGCTATCATAAATTAGCGCAACCTTTTCACCTTTTCCATTTTTAACATGCAAATCAACTGCGTTAAAACAAGTGTTTGTAACACCGTCTGAAAACCACTTGTAAAAAGGAGGATTATTTGAATTTAAAATTTTAGTAGGTTTTTTATACCAAAAAATATCGTTTGCTACATCAGACCAAAAACCTTCAGCATCCCTTATAGATCTTTGGTAAATCTCCTTGTAACCAGCTGACATTGAAATTCCCCCTTAAAACTATTAAAACATATCATTTTATCTATTGCATTATTTTATTTAGAATATATCTAGATAGCTCAAACTATGGCGAAAATTACATATATTGAACATAACGGAAAATCACACGTAGTCGAGGTAGCAAATGGTTTAAGTGTGATGGAGGGAGCTGTTCAAAATGATATTCCCGGAATCGATGCAGATTGCGGAGGGTCGTGTGCGTGTGCTACTTGCCATGTTTACGTTGATGAAAAATGGTTTGAAAAATTACCTAAAAAAGAGATTACCGAAGAAGACATGCTAGACATGGCATACGAACCAAAAAAATTTAGCAGATTAACTTGTCAAATTACTGTTACAGATGAGTTGGATGGGTTAGTCGTAAAAATGCCATTAAAACAAGCATAATAATATTATGATTAAAACAGACGTTTTAATAATTGGAGCGGGACCAGTAGGTTTATTCGCGGTACATCAATTAGGAATAATTGGACTTAAATCAGAAGTAGTAGATAATTTAGATAAAGTCGGAGGTCAATGTATAGAACTTTATCCGGATAAACCAATTTATGATATTCCTGCAATCCCAGAATGTAATGGTAAAAGTTTAACAGATAGTTTGTTAGAACAAATTAAGCCATTCAAAACAAATTTTCATTTAAGTGAAAGAGTAGAAGAAGTAATCAAAGAAAAAAATAATTGGAAAGTTACAACAAATAAAAAAAAAAATTTTTATAGCTCCTAATATAATTATCGCAGGTGGAGTAGGATCATTCGAGCCAAGAAAATTTCCTTTAAATAATTTAGAAAAATTTGAAAATAAAAGTATATTTTATTCTGTTAAAGACAAAAATTATTTTAAAAATAAAAAAGTTGCTATTTTTGGAGGTGGCGACTCTGCTTTAGATTGGGCTATAGAATTATCAAAAATAGCAAATATAACTTTAGTTCATAGAAGAGAAGAATTTAGAGGGGCCGAACATAGCGTAAAGTTAGTTAGTCAATTAGAAAAAGATGGAAAATTAAAAATTAGAACTCCTTTCCAAATTAATTCAGTAGAAGGTAAGGATAAATTAGAATCAATAACTATTAAAAACGAAAATGGAAAAACGGAAAAAATTACTACTGATACTGTTTTGGGTTTCTTTGGTTTAATAATGAAATTAGGACCTATAGCAGAATGGGGATTAAATCTAGACAAAAAAACTATTCCGGTTAACACTGAAAATTTTCAAACTAATAAAGAGGGAATATTTGCAATTGGTGATATATGCACATATCCAGGAAAACTTAAATTAATTTTATCAGGATTTCACGAAGGTGCTTTGGCAGCTAGAGCTTGTTTTAAGTTAGCTAGACCAAACGAAAAATATAGATTTGAATTTACAACTACTTCAAAAAATGTTCAGGAAAGATTAGGTGTAAAAAAAAGTGATTGAGTTATTTTATGCAAATACTCCTAATGGAAGAAAAATATCCATTATGTTAGAAGAAATAAAATTTGATTATAAAGTAACCGAAATAAATCTTTCAAAAGGCGATCAATTCAAAAACGATTTTAGAAAAATAAGTCCGCTTAGTAAAATTCCTGCGATAACAGACCATAAAAATAATATTAGTTTTTTTCAATCAGGCGCTATTTTAATTTATTTAGCTGAGTTAAGTGGAAAATTTTATGATATTAACAATAGACATCTTATAAACCAGTGGCTAATGGCTCAAATGGGAGACATTGGCCCAATGTTAGGACAGCATCACCAGTTTCATCACTACAATCCCGGCAAAAGTAAATTTGGAGAAGAAAGATATTTTGATATTGCGAAAAGATTATATAAAGATTTAGACGAACACTTATCAGCATCCGATTATTTGGCAGGAGATAAATACTCTATAGCCGATATAGCCACATTCCCTTGGATAGCTAGACATGATTGGCATGATATCGGATTAAAAAAATTTAAAAATTTATGTAAATGGTACGAAAAAATTTCTAAAAGAGAAGGGGTAATAAGAGGTTACGATTGTTTAAATTTGGGAGAAGCTATTCCTAAAGCTTAGACGTCAGCAAATATCTTTTCGTTTTTTTCATGCTTTTCTTGAGCCTCAATTGATAACGTTGCTATAGGTCGTGCGATTAATCTTTTCAAGCCTATTGGCTCACCAGTTTCTTCACAATAACCATACGTATCATTATTAATTCTTTTAATAGCTTTATCGATTTTTGATAAAAGTTTTATTTGTCTATTTAATGTTCTCATCTCAACAGTTTTTTCTGTTTGCGAAGATGCTTGATCTACTATATCTGCTGAAGAAATTTCCCGATCTACTTCGTTTAAATATAACCCTTTAGTATTAGCCTCTACAATTTCGTTTCTCCATTCAACTAATCTTTTTTTAAAATAAGCTTTGTGTTTATCACACATATATTTTTCTTTTTCATTTGGGGTATATTTTTTAGTCATGAAACATTAAAATAATTTACTTAAGGTCGGACAGTATATTTACGTTTTTACGTGTGTCAATAGACTTAAACTTGTATAAATTCTTATTATGGATATTAAAAAAATAAACATTAACAAAATATTAATAATTTTTTTATTTTCTCATTTAACTATTTGGACTTTAGTACCTAGTATTTCCAATGAAAACTTGCCCCTAGATACGATAGAAGCGCTGGCTTGGGCAAGCAATTTAGATTGGGGTTTTAATAAACATCCTCCTATGAGCGCTCTAGCGGTTGAAATTTTTTATAGGATATTTGGAAATAAAGATTGGGCTTATTATTTTTTAAGTCAAATTTTTGTTATAATAAGTTTTTTTGTAGTTTGGAAATTTTCAGAATTTTTTTTACGAAACAAAACTCAAAGCTTAATAGCTTTATTATTATTAGAAGGAATATTTTTTTATAATTACACAACTCCAGAATTTAATGTTTATGTTTGTGAATTACCCTTTTGGACTCTAACAGTCTTATTTTGTTGGAGGGGATTTAAAGATAATAAAACTAACGATTGGCTGATGTTTGGTTTTTTTGCAGCCTTAGGAGTTTTGTCACACTATCTTTTTATATACTTACTTGCAGCAATAGATGTTTTTTTTCTCTATATGATTTATAAGAAAAAAATTAATTTTAAGTGTTTAATTTCATTAATCCCGTTTTTTATAATTTTATTACCTCACACGCTTTGGCTTATAGAAAATGATTATACTACAATCACCTACGGTATGCACAGGACTGGAACGGGAGATCAAAATTTTATAGACCACTTGACTCATCCTATTATATTTTTGTTAAAGCAAATTGGAATACTTTTGCCATTTTTTTTATTATTTTTTTTAACAATTTCAAAGCTTAAATTAAAATTTAACATAAATGATAAAAAATTATTATTTTTATTAACTATAAATATTATTCCGATAATTTTAATATTTTTAACTTCTATGATAGCTGGGATTAAAATTAGAACAATGTGGATGACACCTTTTTATTTATTTTTTGGCATTTTAGCGATTTATATATTTCAAATTAACATGCAAGTTAAAAAAATAAAAAATTTTCTTATAGGATTTTTGATTTTATTTATACTATCTCCAATAACATATTTATATGTATCAATCTCTCAAACAAATAAAAGAACAGATTACCCTGGAAAAGAAATAGCAATTAAAGTTCAAGAAAGTTGGGATAGTAAATTTAATAATAAAATTACTTATGTAAGCGGTGATGAATGGACAGCTGGTAATTTATCATACCATTTAAAATCGAGACCTAAATGGATAGGTATTAATAAGGACATGAAATCTAAAAATAAATTAAGTATCGTTGATGTATTTGAAAATAATATTTCTGAAGCTGTTTCTAAAATAGGATATTTTAGAGTTTATGGAGAATAAATGAAAAAATTTATAATTTTGATACCTCTATATAATGATTGGAAATCAGTTTTTAAATTGTTAAATGAAATTGATACACAGACTAGCAATTGGGACGTGGACGTTTCTGTAATTATAGTTAACGATGCCTCTTCAGAGAAAAGATCTGGCTTAACCTTTAATTATAAAAAAATAAAAGAATTAAAAATTCTAAATATGAAAGAAAACAGAGTTCACCAACGATGTATAGCTGCTGGATTAAAGTATATTAATGAAAATGAGAATTTTGATAGAATAATTATTATGGATGCTGATGGAGAGGATAGACCGGAAGAACTTAATGATTTTTTTAATAAAGCTAAAGAAAACCCTGAAATGTCAATTACAGGAAATCGATTTAAAAGATCTGAAGGGTTTATGTTTAAATTTTTATATGAAATTCATAAAATATTGACATTTATTTTTACTGGAAAACTAATAAAATTTGGTAATTTTTCATGTTTAACAAAAAATCATACTAAACTGTTGGTTCAACAACCATATCTTTGGAATTCATACTCAAGCACTGTTGTTAAGACTATAAATGATAGAACTTTTATACCCTCTATAAGGGGCATTAGATATGTCTTGCCTTCAAAAATGAATTTTTCTGGTCTTGTTTTTCACTCTTTATCAATTATTTCTGTATTTAGAGTTTCTGTTATTGTTCGTTCTATTATATTTTCTTTATTATATTTATTTTTGATTTTTAAAAGTTTTTCAATTCTTAGTCTCAGTCCTATTTTGCTTTTAATTTTATTTGTTTTGATAATTTTGAAGATATCAATGCGTTCAAATATGACAGAATTTAATAAATCTAGTGAGAATATTGGAAGTATTGATATTTTATCAAATTCTAATAGTAGGTAATAAATTAAAAGAGGCAGTATCGATTTTTGAAGAATGTTGTCTTTTAATATTCCATTTTTTTTTCAAACCAGCCTGAACAATGCTTAATACGTTTTTGCCATATTTGGCGTTTGTATAATCTATAGCTTTCATTAAGCTTGTTCTCTTTTCTTCACTGTTTATTTTTGAAAATAAATTTTTTTTATAAACATCAACACTTTTTAAGTTTGAAAGAATTATTCCAGTTTTTTGATATCTATAACCCTCTTTGTAAATGGATTCTAATGCAAGCAGAGCTTTTTTTACTAATTCTATACTATCATTAGTTCTAATTGGCAAATCTATACTTTTTGTATTTGCATAGTAAAATTTCATATTTTGGAAGGGGCTAGTTCTTATAAAAACTGTAATTTTTTTTGTTGTTTGATTATCAATTCTAATTTTTTCTGCTGCATTTAAACAGTGTGTTGATATAGATTCTTTCAATTCTTCCAATTTAGTAACTTTTTTTCCAAACGATCTTGATACACAGCAATTTTTTCTTTTTTCTTGGTGTGGTTCTAAAGAGATACATGAAACACCTTTTAATTCCATAGCTGTACGTGCTCCAAAAACATTTGTATTTTTCTTTATCCAACTATTAGATACATTTTTAAGCTGGTATGCAGAACCGATCCCATTTTTAATATAGAGTTTTGTCAATTGGCGTCCTACACCCCAAACATCATTTATTTTTATTTCTGCAAGAAATTTATCTATTTGTTCTGAATTTATAAAATTTACTACACCTGATTTTTCTTTTTTTGCAATATGGTTTGCTGCTTTACTTAGGGTTTTTGTTGTTGCAATGCCAATGCTCGTAGGTATTCCTGTCCATTTTAAAATAGTTGCCCTTATTTTATTTCCATATTCTATTAAATTTTCATTATTAATTGTAGATAAATTCAAAAAAGCTTCGTCTATTGAATATATCTCTATTTGTGGTGAAAACTGTTTTAAGGTTTTCATCACTCTTCTAGATATATCTCCATACAGTGAATAATTAGATGAAAATATTTTTACATCATTTTTTTTTACTATTCTTTCAACTTTAAAATAAGGCTCTCCCATTTTGATACCCAAAGATTTAGCTTCAGTTGATCTAGAAATTACACACCCATCATTATTTGATAATACGACAACAGGTTTTTTATCTATTGAAGGATTAAATAGTCTTTCACAAGAAACATAAAATGAATTACAATCTACTAAAGCTATTTTATTTTTACTGTAAAGCATGGATAACGTAAGTTACTACACCCCAAATCACAATTTCGGGATTGCTGTTTAAATTAATTTTATCTTTTATTTTTTTTGAACCAGAGGTTAAAAAAGACTCATCTTTTTCTTTTACAAAACTTTTAACAACTAGTTCTTCATTAACATTAGCAATTACTGTAGAAAAATTTTTAGGATTTAAACTTCTATCTACCACTAGAAGATCACCATCCTGAATACCAATGCCATTCATAGATTTACCCTGAACTCTAATTAGAAATGTAGATGGTATATTTTTTATTAAATGAGCATTAAGGTCGATATCATCTTCTACATAATCTGTAGCAGGAGAAGGAAATCCAGCTCCAACTTTTTGTAGGTGAAATGGCAGTAATAGTTTCATAATGTTCTTATTTTGTTCTAATCTACATTATGATAAACGATATGGCAAGGTGTGGAAAAGTGTCCAATAAGTTGTATTTTGAGTCCAAAAAAGAATCTAAACTGAATCAAAACGTGAACATAGAAACCAAATCTAGTTGTCGTGTGGATAACTGTTAATACGAAAGTAAAATCATGTTAAAAAATTAAAACTAGGAAATAAATGAAAAAATTAACTTGTCACTGCGGTGCTGTAGAGCTCAACGTAAAAATACCAGAGAGTGGTTTTGAAAAACTCGTTCGGTGCAATTGTTCACTATGCAAAAGAAAGGGTTATATTATGACCATGATTGGCCCAGACGATTTAAAGATAGTTAAAGGTCAAGATGCTTTAAAAGTTTATCAATATCATACCAAAGTAGCCAAACACTTTTTTTGCTCAAACTGTGGAATACACACACATGCAAAACCAAGAATAAATCCAAAAATATATACTGTAAATGTTGCGTGCATAGAAGGAGTTAAACCTTTTGAGTTAGGAAATATTAATGTTAACGATGGTACCAATCACCCCCTTGATAAAAAAAAATGAAAAAAACAGAAGAATGTTTTTTAAAAGTAAAAAACGATTATTTAAAATTTTTAAGTAAAGAAAAAATATTTTATAAATCGAATACTAAAAAAATTATAAACCTTAAAAAAATTTATATACCATTATCATTTTGGATAGAAAAAAAATATAAAGAAAAGGGTAAAACTTTATTTTTGGGTCTTTCTGGTGGCCAGGGCTCAGGAAAGACAACAATCACAGGTATATTAAAAATTATTTTAAAAAAATTTTTTAAAAGGGAAATATACACAAGTTCGATCGATGATTTTTACAAAACTCAAAAAAATCGTATTAAAATATCAAATAATACACACCCTTTATTTATAACAAGAGGTGTGCCTGGCACACACGATACTAAATTAATTAAAAATTTATTTTATTTGACAGAAAAAAAAAAATTTAGAAAATTTAAACTACCTAGATTTGATAAATCTAGAGATGACAGACTAAAGAAAAAATATTGGTTTAAAGTTAAAAAAAAACCAGAGATAATTATTTTTGAAGGATGGTGTGTAGGAGCAAAACCCCAGACAAGTTTTCTGTTAAAAAAACCAATAAATTATTTAGAGAAAAATGAAGATAAAAATTTGATCTGGAGAAAGAGTGTTAATGATAAACTTAAAAATGAATATAAAAAAATTTTTAGTATGATTGATCATTTTATATTTATAAAAATTCCAAATTTTAAAATGGTTTTCAAATGGAGACTTTTACAAGAAAGAAAGCTGGGAAGAAGGTCGCACTCTAAAAAAAAAGTTATGTCTTACAATAAAATAAAACATTTTATAATGTTTTATCAAAGAATTACTTTGCAAATGATTAAAGATTTAAGTAAATCTGCATCAATAGTTATGTTATTAAAAAAAAATCATGAAATTAAAAAAATATTATATAGATCTTAATATGAGAAATTATTTGTTAAAAATTATATTGGTTTTTATTTTTATTTTTAATGCAGATGAATTGAAAGCAAATACTTTATTAGATTCTATACAATCAGCTTATAAAAATAATCCAAAACTAAATGCCGAGAGAGCAAGTATGCGTGCATCAAGAGAAGAAAAGCGTGAAGCTGTTAGTGAATTTTTACCAAGCGTTACTGTTTCAGGATATGAAGGTGAAATAGAAAATACTAATCCAATGGGTGAGGATGATACAAATTTTAGACCATCAGAACAATCTATTCTAGTAGAACAAAAAATTTTTCAAGGTTTTGGTGGTGTTGCTAATTTACAAAAAAAAAGACAGGGGCAAAAAATAGCAGAATACAAACTTAAAAAAATTGAACAAGAAATTTTATTAGAAGCTGCCAAAGCCCACACTGAACTTTTATTAAATAAAGAAAAGGTTAATATTAATTTGACAAACATAGATTTGCTGGAGAGGCAGGTCGAAACTGATTTTAATAGATTAGAAAAAGGAGAAATTAGTTTAACTGATTTGTCCCAATCAGAATCATCATTAGCAGGCGCCAGAGCTCAATTAATAGAGGCCCAAAGCGCTTTAATAACAAGTAAAGCAAATTTTGAAAAAGTAATTGGTAAAAAACCTATAGAAAATATACAGAAAGTTGAGAAAATAAATTTAAATATTCCTAAAAGTTTAGCTGAAGCAAACAAAATATCTATCACAGAAAATCCTGATCTACAAATTGCGTTGATGGAATTTAATAAATCTAAATCAGATCTAATAATTGCAGCATCAAAACTTTCTCCTTCGGCAACTCTCTCATATAAAATTGCTGAACAGGAAGACCTAAGCGCTACTGTACAAGATAGAACTCAACAAACAGTAACAGCAACAGCATCTTGGCCTTTGTTTGCCGGAGGTAAAAATGCTTTTAATTATAGAAAACATGAAGAAATAAAAAATCAGAAAGAACTTTTGCTTGAAGAAGCAAAAAAAACAACAGAAACAAATGTTGTAAATGCATGGTCTAGCTATCAATCTTCAAAAGGTGTGCTAGATTCTATAAGGGCTCAAGTTAAAGCAGCAGAGATTGCAAACGAGGGTATAACTTTAGAATATGAATCCGGCACGAGCAGAACTACACTTGAGGTAATTCAGTCACGATCTATTTTATTAAATTCAAAAATAAACTTAGCTAGTTCAGAAAGAAATTTTCTTATATCTCAGTTTAATTTAATGTCAGTGGTAGGACGACTCACTGCAAAGCAATTAAATTTAAAATAATAGAGTTTTAAAAACTGATAAAAAACGCATATTTTGCGCTATTTTATTAACTATTGATAAAAAGAACAAAATGTGTACATTGAAATTATTGATTCGTTAATTAAATTTTTTAAAAAAAAGGAAAATTATGACTAAAAATAACCTTAAAGTAGTGAAATCTGCCAAAAATCAAGAGGCAGAAGATAAAGAGAAAAGCAAAGCTCTAGAAGCAGCAATTAGCCAAATTGATGAAAATTTTGGAAAAGGCTCAGTAATGAAGCTTGGGCAAAAAGCTGCAATGAATATTGAAGCAATATCAACAGGATCTCTAAGTTTGGATTTAGCTCTTGGAATTGGTGGTCTTCCAAAAGGAAGAATTATCGAAATTTATGGACCAGAATCTTCTGGAAAAACAACACTT
>MDTG01260852.1_pt1 | contig 10237 bp, 5 predicted proteins | sample 811421 | NCBI WGS metagenome assembly MDTG01 (sample SAMN05326645, study PRJNA326480) | marine metagenome | isolation source: seawater | place: Pacific Ocean: South East | collected 2011 | reverse complement strand
TCTAATGGATAGAGTAGAAAAATTACATGAAAAGGTTGACAAACTCTTTGAAGTAAAGTAAAATAGGAAAAGATATGGCTAAAAAGAAAAAGAAAAAATATCAACAAAAGTATTATACTGGTGGTAGAGTAGATATGTCTAAAGGTGGTAGAGTAAAATATCAAACTGGTGATATTGTAAAAGGTAATCCTGTTAAACAAGTATTTGATAAACAAAAAGAAGAAGATATGTCTATACAAAGAGAGGATACACCTCAAGTTAATCGTTCTCCGGAAGTAACAAAAAAAACTGTACGAACTGTTAACCCAAAAGATAAACCAAATCAATCAATTAAAAAAATGTCAGACCAACCTAATCCTAGAGATAATATGATTTTTGCTGATGACCTAGTAAAAGGAAGAAGAGGTAGAGTCCCACCTCCACCTAGAGATGATGTACCTCCTCCAAAAGATGATACACCTCCACCTCCTCCACCAAAGGATGATGTACCTCCTAGTAAAGACCCCATTACTGAAAAAGAACGATTACAAGGATTATCTACTGCTTATTCAGATGTAGGAGTTAAAGGTCAAGAATTAGAAGCTCAAAAAGAAAAAGGAGCTAGAATTATTGAAACAGGTAGACAAGCTCAACAAATGGCTCAAGGTATTATGCCAGAAAATATTCCTACAATACCTGACCCTAAAAAAATTGATAGAGCAGATACAGAAATAACTCCAGAACAAGCTGCTGAGTTACAAATGGAAGCAACTAAACAAGCTGAAGCTGCTAAAGTTGCTGCTGTATCTCCAGAACAGGTATCTATTATAGAAGATGTATCAAATGCAGCAGCTCCAGAGCCTTTTGATATTGCTACAATAGAAGCTCAAGACGTTGCTAAAGTTCCTGAAACTGCTGTAGTTGATGCTGCTTCTGGTAGTCTATCGCCTGAAGTTTCGGAAACACTTGCTAAAGCTGCTGGTGTTCAAACTGTAGCACCTATAGATTCTGCTGAAGTTGAAGTACTTCCGGGTGCTTTACAAGAAAGAGTTGTAGGTACTATAAGTCCTGAAGCTAAAGCTCAAGCTGCTAAAGTTGCAGGTACTACATTAGCTAGAGTTACTAGAGCTAAAAAACAATTAAGAAATGCTGGTTTATCAGAAGAAGATATAACAGAATTAGGTAATGACCCCGAATCTTTAGAAGTTAGATTAACTGATTTTACTGAAGAACAAAGAGGTATAGTAGAAGGATTACCTGAAGAAGCTTTAGTATCTAATCAGATTGATAGTTTATTAAGTGGTATTGAAGAAGGAAATATACCACCATGGGCTGCACCTGCTGTTGCTAGTGTTGAAGCTATGTTAGCACAAAGAGGTATGTCAGCTTCTACAGTAGGTAGAGATGCTTTACTTAATGCAATTATTACTTCTGCTTTACCGATAGCTCAAGCAAACGCACAGGCTATTCAGACAAGCGTATCACAACAAAAGTCTATAGAAGCTACTGCTGCTTTAAAAAATGCAGAGATGGCTCAACAGACAGCTTTGTTTAATGCACAGAATGTATTCCAAATGGATATGGCTCAGTTTAGTGCTGACCAACAAAGAGAAGTTAATAATAGTAAGTTTTTACAAACTGCTAGTTTGCAAAATGCTACCATGGAACAACAAGGTGTAATGCAGTCAGCAGTATTAATGGCTCAAAGAAATTTAGCAGAAGCTGACCAAAATACTAAATTAGGTATAGAAAATGCTAAAGCTTTTTTAGCTATGGACATGCAGAATTTAAACAATGAACAACAAGCAAGTATATTAAAGTCTCAACAAATACAACAAAGATTACTTTCTAATCAAGCTGCTGAAAATGCTGCATTACAATTTAATGCTACAAGTCAAAATCAAGTCAATCAGTTTATGACAAGTATTAAAGCACAAACAGACCAGTTTAATGCTACGCAAAATAATGCAATGGCACAATTTAATGTTAATGCAAAAAATGCTGCTGAAGCTAGAAGAGCTGGTAGAGACTTTGAAGCTGCTAGAATTGATGCACAATTAGCTACAGATATTGATAAGTTTAATGCTGCTCAAGATTTTGCTAGAGAACAATTTAATGTACAAAATGAAACAGCTATTGCACAGTCTAATGTTGCTTGGAGAAGACAAGCTAATACAGCAGATACTGCTGCTATTAATGCAGTAAATCAACAAAATGCACAAAATGCTTTTGGTTTAACTGCTTCTGCTCAAAACTTTTTATGGCAAGAAGTTAGAGATGAAGCTGACTTTATATTTAGAAGATGGGATAATGACCAACAAAGAAAAGCTTCTCTTATGATTGCTGCATTAGGTAATGAATCAGGAACTGCAAAAGATACAAGTTGGAGTACTAACTTATCAGCTATAACTCAATTAGTTAGTGGTTGGTTAGATTAAAATACAGAAGGAAATATTATGGGATTTTTAAGAAAAAAAGCTAAACAAATTGGTAAAGCTATAAAAAAAGTAGGTAAGAAACTTAAAAAAGGTTTTGGTAAAATTGCTAAAGCTTTTGGTAAATTAGGACCTATAGGTACTATAGCTATGTCATTTATACTTCCCGGAGTAGGGAGTGCATTAACAAACTGGCTTGGTCAATTTGGTTCTAGTGTTATGAAAATGTTACCTGAAGGTATGTCTACTTTTATTAGTCAAGTTGGTAATACTATTAGAACTGCAGCTAGTGGCATTGGTGATGGAATAAAAAATGTATTTGGTAAGATTACTGATGGTATTGAATATGGCATGAACAAACTTGGAAGTCCTTTTGGTAAAGGAGATGTTGGAAGTAACTTTAGAAATTTTTTAAATGATTTAAGTGGTGATAGAATTGGTAAAGCTGAGTTTGGTACTAAACCTAATATGGATACTCCTACAGTTCCAAAAATATCTGATGTTTCTAAAGTAGATACTACTGGAGAAGGATTGACAGTTGATGAAAAACTTGATAGAATGGGCTTAAAACCTAAAAAAGGTGAAGAGTCTATTTTTGATTTATCTAAACGTAAAGATTTAACTGCTGCTGAAAAAATTAAACTTAGTAAAGAAGCTAAAACATTTAATAGAGTAGCTTCTTTAAATGAGTTTGGTCAAGATATTATAAATCAAGAACAAACAATAAAATTATCTCAAGAAAGACAAGACCAAGCTAGAAGAGATTATTTTACTGACTTTGGTCAAAGTTCTTTAAAATATATGGGAGTAGATACTTTATCAGCTCAACCAGTTTCATTTTTTGATACTACTTCTTTTAATACAAGCAATGACCCAGCAAGTAATTATATGAAACAAGTTTATAATTTTAAAGTACCAACAGGTCAAAACCCTATAAAACTTGCTATGGCTACTAATACTTATGGATATAATTTTATGGATGCTATAGGATTAACGGAGGTATCATAAATGTCAAATACAAGAATAACTGAAGAAGCTTTACCACATGTATTTGAAAGACCTATACCGGGTCAATCTCTTACTAATAGTCCTGAACAAAAATATCCTTGGGATAATCCACCAGAAATTACATCTCAAAGAGAAGCTACAGAAAGAGTATTTTTAGATTTAATTAAACCTGATAACATAGAAACCGTATCAACTTTAATGGCTGATGGAATGCCAGTAGCTGATGTAGCTCAAATGTTATTAATGACTGCATTTACAAAAGGTAAGTTTAATCCTGACATGATGTTAAATCTTTTAGAGCCTACTATGTTTATGTTATTATCTATAGCTGAAAAAATTGGCTTAGACCCTAAGATTACTAGAGATGATGATGAGTTTGAAATAGATGATGAAGAAACAAGTTCTTCAAATTTACAAGTTGCTAATGAATTAAAAAATTCAATAGGTAAAAGTGGTGGATTTAAAGATGTTAAAATGAGAAAAGTAAGTCCTACTTCTGTTGGTAACTTAAATGTAAAAGAACAATTAGAATCTTTAAATACAGCAAAATTACAAGAAAGTTTATTACAAAGACGTAAAACTAAACCAACAGAAAGTTTATTAGAAAAACCAGAGGTATAACATGGCAGAAAATTTTAATGATATAATGTCTAATTATCAAAATATGAGTGTAGAGGAGTTAGGTTCTTCTTTACTTTCTAGACAAGCAGAACAACAAGCTAAAGCTACTAAAGCTGCAAAAAAGAATAGAAAAATTGAACAGGCTTTAGGAGTTTTATTAGCTGGACAAGCTGTGTTTAAAGGTGCTTTTAAAAACAGACAAGAAGAATTAAAAGAATTAAAAACTTTAGATTTACTTAATGTTGAAAATGATTCTAAAAAAATAAGAGGTGTTGCTGATGTTATGTCTGTAATACCTGAAAATTATTTTCCAGAGTTAAATGCTGAAGAAAGAACTAACAAATTTTTTACTGATAGAAGTTTAGGTAATCAATTTAAAAATAAATTAAAACCTCTTATTGATTTACAATTAAAAAGTGTTTATGCAAATACTCCTGATTTTAGTGCTACTCCTGAATATAATTCTATTTTAGATTATGGTTCTAGACAAGTATTATTAAATATTTTTAAAGATAATAAACACGATAAGTTTTATAATGATTTACAAAAATTAGACCCATCTACAACAAATAGAGATGAATTATTTAAAAGTTATTTAAGTATTAGTGGTGAACAATTAACTCAACAAAAAACTAGATTATATAAAGAAATGGAAAATCAACTTAGAAATAAATCTGGATTAATTGGAGGAGTTAGAGGAATATTAAGAAAAATTTCAGGAGATAAAGAAGCTCAAGGAGAATTAGGATTATTTTCTAATATAACAGAAAAAGATATTGAAGGTGCTAACTTAAGTGAAATGTTAGACTCTATTGATATTGTTGGTACATTAATGCCTTCTATAGATAAAGCAGTTTCAATGACTCAATTATCTCCAACAAGATATAGAAATTCAGCTATGTCTCAACAAAATAAACCTATTAGAGATAGAATAGGTCAAATTGATTTTGTAGATTTTATGGATGATATTGCTGAAGATAGAGTATTAGATACATTTGGTTTATTAAGTGCAGTTGATACAAGTAAGTTTGAAAAATTAAATAGATACTTTGTTAAAAATTCTGGAGAAAAAGAATCTATGATTACAGATGCTACTGCATTAGCTTTAAGATTCCAAGATGACCCACAGTTTGCTGTTGATTTATATAAAACAGTTACACAAGACTCTAAAAAAATTAAACAATTTACAAGCCAAATTCGTGATATAGAGTTTAGAAATAAATTTGCATTGGCTATGACTATTAAAGCAGGAGCTAGACCGGGATGGAGAGCAGGAGCTTCTGAATATGTCGGAACTGATTTATATATGAAAGACTTAGATAGTCAAGGATATGACCCTACATTAGGTTATAATAATATGACAGGTTTAATAGAAGACCCGATTGAAATAGATTCTAATGGAAATTTTAAAGCTACTAAAGATTATATACAATTATATAAAAATCAAAAATTAAATATTATAGATAAAAAAGTAGATACAATTCTTAATGCTGATATTTCTGAAGAAGCTAAACAAAAAACAATAGATAATTTATTTGATAATATAGATATTCCAGAAATAGAAAATCAAGAAGATTATTTTAATTATAGAAAGTCTAAAGATTTATTAAGACAATCTGAAATAAATTTAAGTGGATTACAAAGACAACAATATGATAAAAATGTAAGAGAAATTAATAGACTTGAAAATATTATAGAACAAGGTGGTGGAAACATATTTGGAACTATAATACCTACAAGTCCACAAGCTTTAGATAGAATAAAAGAATCAATTAATTTTTTAAAACAAGAAAACATGAATATCTTAACAACTCCTGAAGGTGGTAACATATCTAAGATAGCTGAGTTACAAAAAGAAATTAATGACTTTGAAGCTACTAAAGAACAAATAAGATATGAAACATCTCCTAGTATGTTTAACGTAAAACAAGAACAAATAAATAAAAAGAAAGCAGAATTAACAGAGTTACAAGCTAAGGCTACATCTCCTATGATGAAAGAAGAAGTAAATGTTTTTGAACCTAAAGCTGTAGGAGAAGATGTAACTAGAAAAGCTATTGAAGCTATAACATTTGGTGATAAAAATGCAGCTACTTTTTTAAATAGAATAGCTTTAGTAGAATCAGATTTTGGTACAGATAAAAATACTTTTAAACAAAAAGATTCTTCAGGTATTTTTCAAATAGAAAGAGAAGGTGCTTATTCTGAAGTTATAAGAAGAATTAACCCAGAGGCTGATGTAGGTGGTAATGTTAGAAGATATAATGAACAACTAAAAAATTCTTATGGTATTGACTTATCTCAAATGTCTTACGAAGATTTAGAACAACCTATTATAGGTGCAGCTTTTGCAAGAGCTTATCTATTAACAGTTCCAGAAACTATTCCTACAGACTTACAAGAGCAAGGTGAATATTGGAAAAAATATTATAACACAGTTTTAGGAAAAGGAACTCCTGCAAGATTTGTAAGAGAAGCAAGATTTAAAAGAATATAATGCAAAATGATTTACAAGAATATCTAGATTTTTTAGATAGAAATAAAAATAAAAATGTGGATAAAAGTAAATCTATTCCACAAGAAGCTTTAGGAATATTTAATCAATATTCACAACCTGAACAAGGTTATAAAGTTCCTGAAAGTTATGTTGAGTATTCTAAAAATCCTACACCTTTATATTCTTCAACTAAAAAATCTTTAGCAGAATTAGAAGCAGACCCTGAATTTGATATGAGGGCTACACGTTTCTTAGAAGGTATTAGACGTAATGAAAATATATTTGAATATTTAAGAGACTCTGATTATAGTTTAAGTGCTGCTGCTCAAAGGTCTTTTGAAATTGGTAATTGGACAGAAGAACAAAAACAAGATTATTTATATCTTAGAGAAAGATTTGACAATGCAGAACTTAGAGGTCTTAAAGAACGTCTAGGTTTTGTAAAAGATTTTACAGTAGATATGGTTGCTGACCCTCTTAATATTATAGCTGCTTTATTTGCAGTTCCTACCATGGGAGCTTCAGTAGGTGCTAAAGCTACTGCTACTGCTTTAGCTAATCAGGGCATGAAACAACTTACTAAATCTGAATTAACTAAACAGGCTTTAAAGTCTGCAAAAACTCCTGCTATATTAGGTGCTGCTGAAGGTTTAGCATGGGCTGGACCACACGAATATTTTTTACAATCTACTGATGTAGGGTTAGGTGCTAGAGATGAAATAGATATGTCTTTAGTAGCTGGTACTGCAGCTTTAGGTGGATTTATTGGTGGTGGTTTAGTAGGTGGTTTAGGTGCAATAAATGCTGGTCGTTATTTAAATAAAGAGTTTAGATATTCTAATGAAGAAGCTATTATAAAAGAAGGTAAGAAAAAAACTAGAAGTCAAATAGAAGAAGAAGAACTTATTAGTTCTGTAAATGAAAAAAAAGATAATTTAATTGCTATAAGTACTGGTAAAGCTACAACTGCTTTTATTCAAAAAGCTAAAAAATCTGAAACACTAAATAAATTATTAGATAAATTTAGATACGACTGGGATGTAACTGTTTTTGGTAAAAAAGATGTTAAGGTTAGAGAAGATTCTTATGGTTTGGCTTTGGGTAGAAGACAAGGTGAATACTTATCTGGAATGAATCGTGCTTTAAATCCTTTAAATAAAGTACGTAGAGCTTGGTATGATTGGTCTGGTAAGTTGGATATAAAAGAAAATGACCAATTAGCTTATCTTTTAAGAGGAGGTAAAGATAAAACTTTTAATGGCGAAAATATAAGTGAAGAAGTTTTAGAAGCTTATCAAAAAATAAAAACAATATTAGATGATGTTTTTGATGCAGGTAATGAAGTAGGTTTATTTAATCCTTTACAAAAAATTAGAGCTTATATGCCTCGTAAATTTAAATATGAAGCTATAGAAAATGATAAAGATGGAGTATTTTTAAAACTATTAATTAATTCAGGTCATGCTAAACCAATTAATGAAATTAAAGATTTAGTTACTGTTAATGTTGATGAAGTTGTTGATGGAGTTAAAAAAACTAAACAAATAAAAGGTACGTTAGATGGTCAGTTAGGTGTAGACGAGGAAGCTTTTGGTAGAGATTTTATTAAAGAAGCTAATGGTAATATAGAAAGAGCTACTGAATTAAAAGCTGAAGCAATAATAGAAAATATGTTAGAGTATCGCTGGACTCCTTTTGAATTAAGGTCTACGTTAAAAGCAGGTAACGGTTCTAGTTTTTTACAACATAGAGCTTTTAGAAATATTAATGATAATGATTTAGCACCTTTTTTAGAAAATGATGTAGAGCTTGTATTACAAGATTATTTTACAAATGTATCTCAAGCTATTGAAAGAACTAGATTTTTTGGTAGGTCAGTAGAAGATTTTAAAAATACTTATTTAAAAAATGATGTTGAAAAAACTGGTATTTTTTATGAATTAGTAGACAACGGAGTTAGTAAAGCTGATGCTAAGAAAACAATAGAAAAACTTACTTTAATGCATGGTAGGGTTACTGGATTAGATGTTCCTTCTATTAAAAGTCCAACACTTCAAAGTTTGTCAGATTGGGGAAGATTATCACAGCAAATGGCTCACTTACCTTTTGCTACTATATCTAGTATTACAGAACCTTTGATTCTTTTGAGTCGTGTAGGTGTTGAAGATTCTCCTGATGCTGTTAAAAATATAGGTAAAGCTTTAGTTGCTGAAACTAAAAAGACAGGTCAAAGAATAGCTCAAGGTATTAGAAGAGGAGTGGGTGGTAAAACTAAAAACTTAAAAGACTTAAATGACGAAACATGGTCAGAAGTTTATCAAACAGGTTTAGCTTTAGAACAAGCTGTACAAGAAAGAATAGAAGGTTTAACTGGAGAAGCTCTAAAAGGAACTGTAGCTAAAAGTTTACAGAATACATTTTTTAAAACTAATTTATTAACTCAATGGACTAGTGCAGTACAGTTAGCTTCGTTTACAACAGGTAAAAGATTAATAGTACGTAATGCTGAAAAACTTGCTAAAGGTGGATTACGTAAAGAACAAAAAGAATATCTAACAGAACAATTAAATGATTTAGGTATTGATGCTAATGAAGCTGTTAATTTTTATAAAAAGTCTGTAGATAAAAATGGTAATTATAGTGGTAAACTTGCTAAACAACAAGACTTTTATGATACTAAATTATTATCAGGTGCTAATAGATTTACAAAAGAAATTATACTAAACCCTAGTACTGCAGAAGCTAACAGACCATTATGGTTTTCACACCCAGCAGCTCAAGTATTAGTACAGTTTGCTGGATATCCTACAGTCTTTAACAATACTATTCTTAAAAGATTTGCAAATGAAATATCTACTGATTCTAGAAAAGCTATTGGAGGAATTAGAGAAGGTAGAATATCTCCACTTATAGGACAAGCAACTCCAAAAATTTTAGGAACTACTATGCTTATGACTAGTGTTGCTATGTTAGGTAATTATATTAGAAGTCCAGAATATTTTGATACTAAGTTTGATGGTACATTTAAATCTGAAGGTGAAATTATATTGGACTCTATACAAAGATGGGGTGGATTTGGTCCTTTTGATTATGTAGCTAGATTTAGTGATGCTGATGAAGCTGGTGCTGGTGATTTAGGTTCATTTATAAAAGCTTTTTCAGGTCCTTTACCACAAGATGCTATTGATAGTATTCTTTATAGAAAAGGCATACTAGAAATTTTAGGAACTAACTTGCCTTTTTATTCTGCTTATGATTTAATATTTGGTCAAGGAACTAAAAAAGATTTAAGAGCTAGATTAAGAGATTTAAGTAAAGGTAAAATAAAAGAAGAATCTAAATCTACTTATTTATCTGCATTTTCAAAAGGTGGATTAGTTTATAATGTACCTAATGTAAAAAATGAACCTGATGAAATGCAAAGCAGAGTAACAGGTAGACCATTTAATAGTACAGCAGAGTTTGTACAAGATGAAGAAGATAGAGCATTAAAAGGACAAATGAAAGGACTAGGATTATGAACATAGAACTATGTAAAGCTGAAATAAAAAGACACGAAGGCGAAGTGTTAAAAATATATGAAGATAGTTTAGGCTATAAAACTTTAGGGATTGGGCATCTTTGCCAACCTGAAGACCCTGAGTATTCTTGGGAAGTAGGAACTAAAGTATCTCAAGAAGTTGTTGATATGTATTAT
>MDTG01228183.1_pt1 | contig 10237 bp, 16 predicted proteins | sample 811421 | NCBI WGS metagenome assembly MDTG01 (sample SAMN05326645, study PRJNA326480) | marine metagenome | isolation source: seawater | place: Pacific Ocean: South East | collected 2011 | reverse complement strand
TTTAGTTTTAACAAATTCTTTACTTGCCAAACCAAATCGTTTTTCTTCTGTATCTCTAGTTCTAGACTCTGGCGTATCAATGCCCATTATTCTTACACGTTCTTTGTGCATCCATACTCCAAATCCCAAATCAATGTCTACGTCAACTGTATCACCATCTACTACTCTCAATATTTTACAGTTGTATTCGTACATTAATCTTTCCAGTTTTCTATTTGATCTTTGATTTTTAACTTTTCTTTTTTTAAATCTATCAATGTTGTTTTATGTTTAAAGTTTCTTAAAAACATCCTCTCTTTTTCAATCTTGTTTATTTTCTCCGATAGATTTTTGTGTCGCGTGATTAAACTCAATAGTGTCATAATCTCCTCCTTTGAAAAGTTTATTGCTGAACTTTCTGATTGCTACTGCTCTTGACAGCATTTTGCTATCTTGCTCGTAATACATCATACTCAGTCCTATATCTTTTTTAACAGTCCTTTTTGGTCTGTCAATTTTATACCATTTATAAACAGCATACAATTCTTGATATTCATATTTTAGATCTTGTGTGTTATCTTTTAGATACTCCAAAGACGCTATAACATCGTTTGGATATTGTTTATAAATTTTTGTTTCTGCAAATTCACATAATGCTTCCATTACATGATGCAGTAATAAATCTCCATTTTTGTTAAACATAAAAATTCCTGTTGGTGCGGATAGAGGGACTCGAACCCCCATGCTGTGAGGCATTAGATCCTAAGTCTAACGTGTCTACCAATTCCACCATATCCGCCTACAATTGCCCTCTGGATTTATATCCTATGTATATAATAAAATCTATTAGCAAATAGTTAATAAGCAATCCAGCCATTGTAAATGATATTCCAAGTAAACTAGGTATAAGCCAAAAACAAAGAAATAGTTTAAAAAAATAATCTGGTATCATTGCTTTTGGCAACGACCAAGTTGGCCATTTTTTATTTTGATCTATTTCATTCACTGTTCTTTACTTCATTTGGTGTTGGTGCAAAGTCTTTGCCTTTGTTAACCATTTTTTCCATGTTCTTAACTTCTTCATCAGTTGCATGACTGTCAAAATGGAATTGATTTGATATATTTCCTTTAAACACATATGAACCTTGGTGATCCAAATTAATTGAAGGATCTAACCAAATAGTTCCTCCCATGTCTTGATATCTTCTACAGAAAGTATAATCTTCAGATAGATATCTGTTTGTATCAGGATCAATCATTGTATCAAATAATGCATAACAATAAGGATCGTGTTTAGGATCTGTGTTTAAATCATTTTTATAGTGTAGCTCAGGCATTTTATCCATCATGTTTTGAATTACTGACCTTGAGAACAACATAAATCCTGTACCTCCATCATACACTGGTAGCATACCATTTTTTAAAGGTATACGACCTTTTTCATCTGCTCTTACATTAAGAACATATGATGCTTGATGTTTTGTTATTTCTTCTGGTGTGGCATTGTCACCTAATTGATTTGTTCGTTTAATAACGTTTTCCCAATTTATAGATTTTTTTGGATACGATCCAACAGCAACATCTATACCATACTGTGAGTCACATACTTTATCCCACAGCTTGATAACTGACTCTGCTTCAAAGTGTATATCAGCATCAATGAATATCATTTCAGTGTAAGCTGGATTACTCATAAACATTGATACTAAAGTATTTCTACCTCTTGTAATTAAACTTTCATTTGCAATTGTGGCCAATGTAAAGTTTAAATTATGTGTTTTAAACAGTATACCTAATCTTACCATTGACTTAAGATAAGCTTCGCCAACCATACCACCATATGCCGGTGTGGCTACAAATAAATGTTTACCATTAAATTTGTTTAAGTTGATTTTTACTTGACCTTGCATTGCTTGGTCTAGTGTGTCACCTTTTTCTAATTGAGCTGATGTTTCACCTTGCTTTTCAGCTTTGGCGGCTCTTTTAGCATCTCTTTCTTCTTTCCATTTTTCACTAAATTTTTTACTCATATTTTATTATCCTATAGAGGCCTTTCCCAGTGATTTCTTACTTCACCTTTATACCAACAAGCAACTCTTAAAAGCTCTCTTGGTTTCTCTGGTTGTATTGGTGGTCTTTTATGCAAAGTAGTTAATTGGTCTTTTAAGAATATTTTTCCTGGTTCCCATTCACACTTGTAAGTATATTTTCCACTCTCTACCCAATCGTTCCATAGTGTATCAAATAGTTCTTTACTGTGTTCGTATACAGTTCCATCTTCGTATACAAAATCTACTATTTCCCAAGGTTGAAAAAATATTCCTTTTATTCCTAAAGGATGATTGGGTACCATTTTAAATTTACCATATTTCCCTCTAGCTGGTAAAACTTTATCTTTATATTGTTCTTCTAAATTTGTTGCAAACTTTATTTCACTAATGTCTCTATTTTTTTTAATATCATCATTAACTTTATCACTAGTCCATCCTTGTGGCATCCAGTGAGGCATCATTGGTTTTTTATCTGTGCCATCTATAGTTAATATATACAGTTTCTCAAAAGTTTCTTTATCTGAATCTGTTAACGTTTCCCAATAAGGTATACTTGAGCAAACCCAAGTTGATGTAGGATACGTGATTGTTTTACCCATTACTCCAACTATTTCTTGTGCGTCTATATTAGGAATTAAATTACAATGCCAACCTATTTCATCGCAGTCGCCAAATAGTCCTGGATTTTCTCCATCAACTTTATCATTTGACACTCTCCAAAAATATTCACTATGTTCTTTGTCAGTACACCAAATATCAGGACTCACATGATAACCATAGTCTAATGACCACTCTGCAAATTCTTTTGGTGTGCATCCACTTTTTTCAATTACTATCCATCCGTGTTCAGCAGTAAGTTTACTTGCTTCAATAGGATCAATCTGACTTAATTTTTTATTAGATATAATATTGTCCATTTAATCTCCTTTACCTGGATTTTCTGATAACAATGGTAACTTGTCTTCTTTATAATTTTCTGGTTTATATTCTTCGGCTGTATCTAATGCTTCAATCATTGAAGTAAGAACAGGCCATTTGTTAGGACCTGAAGAAAATTTTTTATTAACTTCTAGCATTTCAGCTTTATCCGGATCATCAGCACTGTCAGGTCTAATTGCTTCTACTGGACATTCAGGTTCGCAAACACCACAGTCAATACATTCATCTGGATTAATAGCTAAAAAGTTTTCACCTTCATAAAAACAATCTACTGGGCATACCTCTACACAGTCAGTATGCTTACACATTATACATTCTTTACCTACATAGTAAGTCATTTTTTGCTACCTACTAATTTTAAAGTCATTCGGTAATGATTGTATGCTTCTTTGATAGCTGGATACTTGTCTCTCATTTCCTTCTCTTTTTTTGTTCTTGCTTCTAATACATTTAGTCTTCTTTTAATAGTGCTGAAATCATTCTTTTGAGCATTTTTTAATATTGTTCTTCTAGTTAATACTGCTTGTTCTCTAACAAAAGTTTTCAATTCTTCTATTTCAGCTTTTTTCATAATTAAAATTTAACATATATTTCCTAAAAAATCAAGTGTTTTTAGTTTCAAAGTTTAAAGTTAATCTCCTAGTTCCAAATGTTGCGTTCCACGGCATTGATATATAATATTTTTTACAATCCCATAAATTGAGTGTTCCAGGATTTCCAAATAATACTACCCTATCCAAAGATAGTCCATAAAATTGTTTTTTATCAAAAGAATGCCAATCACATTCTCGAATCCAATATTCATTGATGTTATTCCAATTAGCTTCACTAAATTCTTTACCTGTGTGATTTCTTATTGATTCGTTAAATCTCATAGGAGCATGATTTTCTAAAAAAGACATATCAATTCTTTTTTTCCAAGGAGTAGTTTCTTCGCTATAATTAGTCATATAGTAAGTGCTGTATGGAAACCATTGATTAAATATTGCTGTACTATATTTTTCATTATCTAAATCTAATGCTACTGTTCCTTGAAAAGCATGAATATTTTTTTCTGGTTTAGATAATATTTTATCAATTTTTTTTGAAGAATTACCTTTACATTGTGTAACATGATTATATTCGTTTAAATTTTGTAAAGATATTTTAGTAAATTTAAAATCATTGTAACCTTGTTCTTTTAGTTTCTTTTTTATTATATCTGGAAATTCTTCTACAACTGTTTTATCAAGTGATTCAATAAAATCATTATATATTTCATTATCAGATTCCAGATCTATATACTCGCCAAGTCTACAAGCATTATTTGGATCATCATCTAAAGTTACATATTCAGTTGCTTCAGGCGGAAACTCTGGATGAAAAGTAATTTCTGGAATTCTAATTTTTTTATTTGTTAAGTTAGCTAGTGATTCAGTAGCTGAATCATAAAACTTTACTAGTTTTGCAACTTGCTCATCAGATAGAAACTCGTTAATTGTTTTTGTTTCTACTAAATCAGTTGAATATGGTAATTTATTGTCACTCATATTTTTCCTTTTTGTTTTTTAGTATTTAGCCCAATGTTGGTAGGCGTAGTAAGACTCGAACTTACGACCTTTCCGTTATCAACGGAATGCTCTAACCAACTGAGCTATACGCCTATATGGCGGAGGGAGTGAGATTCGAACTCACGAAAGAGTTGCCCCTTTGCCGGTTTTCAAGACCGGTGCTTTCAACCGCTCAGCCATCCCTCCATTTTAGGCTTGTAATGCCTTATTAATAATTATATTAATTAAATTACCTAACCCGTTTCGTCTTTGTTGAGTAAGCAATTGCACAAACCCTAAAGCATGAAAATCCTCATGCTTAATATTTTTAACATCATCAATAGTTGATTCATTAAAACAATCGGCAACCACGTGTGCAATACCTTTTGTTATCATTGCATCACTATCATACTTTACAGATACTTTACTGTTAACCACATCTACATCAACCCAAATTTTACTAATACATCCTGGTATTAATTTATCATCAGTTCTTTCTGATGTCATAGTAGTAGGTTTTTTAGCAAGGTCCATTAAGTATTCTAATCTATCATGGCCTTCTAATAGAGTAGTTGTTTCTGACCAAGTTGCTATTTTTTCTTTTATCATTAAATTTTCCAACTCTTTAATTGTTCTTTTGTAGGCTTCATTGGTTTTAACTTTTCTATCTTGCCACCTTTTGATAAAAACTCTTTCATCTTTTCATTTAGTTGTCTTTGTTTTTCTTCCGGTGATGGTGTTACATAGTCTTTTGTTTTGTTATTATCATTCATACTTTTTCAATATCAATTTCTTTTAAGTTTTTTTCTCTATCTAAATATTTGTATTCAATATTAATTGGATCTAAATCTTTAAGTTCTTGAAAAATTATTTCTTTATCTAATGGTCCACAAGTGTACACATCTAGTTGAAATAAAGATGGAGTATCTTCATCCCATATATGCATAGCAACATGACTTGTTTCAATTATAGCAAAAGCTGTAAGTCCTTTGTTACCTTTTACTTTGCAATAAGAAGCAACTGGTCCATACATAATTTTCATGTTTATTTTTTTAATTATTTTTTTAAGAAACTTTACGCCTTTGGATTTATTAAAGATAGGATTATTAACTTCTGCTCTAATTATTAAATGTTTGTGTTCAGTTGCCATTACAAAAACAATCTCCACATAGCAATTGTGTTCATTATTGTAAACCACGTAGTTAGTACTAAGATCCATGAACTCATTCTGTAGTAAGCACCTACCATTCCTGTAATACTACCAATCCAGTAAAATGGTATAAAGATATCTGGTCTTGGTGCAAGTACTGTGTAAGTCAAAATAGCACTACCTATAATAACTGTAATAGCACTTATCATTTCATAATAGAATGCAAGAATGTTGGTCTTGTAGCTGTCTATCCAGAATTTTTTAATACGTTCAATCATATTCATCCATATTTAGTGCAACGATTCTGTTGCAAGGTTCGTTGCCAACCCCGGTGACCTATTAGGCCGCCATAGCTAGATTTTCATCTGCATTTATAGTTTTGCTTGATTTACGGTCATCGCCTACCGATAACTCCATTGTTCTTTGAATTGATGTCGATCCTATATCACCCCCGAAACTTTTAATATGTATTATGGTGGAGGTGCTGGGTACTGCCCCCAGGTCCATTCAACCTATTACAACAACTTCAACGTTATTGCTGTATTATATACTATTTTGGATAAAAGTCAATGTTAAAATTAAAGACCAAGTGTCTTTAATGTAGTGAATGTGGCTATACCGGCAGTTAACAAATAAGCTAAACAAGGATCAGAAAGAATTCCTTCTAACAAACCAGCAAGTGCGGCCTGTTTTAATAGTTCAATAAACTGTCCTAAATATTGTAAATCACCTTTGATAATATCAATTAGCATTTTAACTAAACCAACAAGTGCCATAGCTACTGCTAATACACCAACTAATTGTAAAATTTTTGCTAGTATTTCGTTTAGTACTGAACCTGCTTTCATTATACTACCAATTGCATCTTCAATAAAAGCACATGGCCCTGTAGATACATTTGGTACTTGACTTAGAGTTGTAGCAAGTTGATTTATTGTACTTAATAAACTCATGTAACCAGGTAATCCTGGAACAACAACACCTCCTGGTGAGCTAGGTGAAGTAGGTATTGCAAGATCACTTCCATAGTATGAAGTATTTCCTAATGCTGACCATGGAGACTGTCCTGCACCTAGTTCATCAATACACATACCACTCTGTCTATTGGAAAGGTAAGTTACATCTTTTAATACGTCTGAGGTTAGTTTAATCTGTCTTATTTCATCATCAGTTAATTTTCTAGTTGGTTGTCCTGGTGCAATTAAATTTCCTTGTACTTCTGCTCTAGTATTAAAATCACTATGATCCCAGTTATCAGGTAATGCTGTCCATTGTTGATTTATTTTTTGATTTATTTGTCTAATTGTATCATCATGTGGATTAGTAAATCCTGCGTAAGCCTTACAAGTTCTTCCAAATGGGTCAACATGATCAACTATGTTAAGAGCACCAGTTGAGAATAATGCTTTTTGCATATCACTAATCTTACTTGTTTTTGGAATAATGCTATCTGGAAAATTTAAACTGTCTGGATAAGCACCACTAATTTTTTTACCTGCCATATTAGCCTCCTGCGAAAACGTTACCAGATCCTGTAGCTACTGAACTACCACAAGCAACTGGATCACCTATTCTTCCTACTTGTAAAAAATCTGAATACACTGTACCAGACCCTGCGGCTAATGTACTACCATGACAAACAACGCAACAATGAACTCCCCATGAGTCACTTTGTCTATGTAATGGAATGTTGTTTACGAATACCGTAGGGCTTCCACTAGTGCTTGGTCTGGCGGGAAAGCATCCGTGTCCTGTACAATTATCACCTAATCTAGTTACTGCTGACATAATAGTATTTATGTACTATTATTATAAGCTGATTACTGGATAATTTTTGACTTTTCAGCCTGTGTTGGTACTTTTATACTTGAAACAGTTTCTTGGTATTGGCTAGAAGCAACATTATTTGCTGATGTAACTGCAATTACTTTATTAACATCAATTACAATTACGTCATTAATATCTTGCATCATAATGTATTGGCTCATTGCTAAACCTTTTGGAGTATGAACTATCATCATAGGTTTTGATATTCTGATATGTCCCATGTCTCCTTCAACTAATTTAGCAATAACTTCTTCACCTGTTACTAGCTTTAATACAACTATGTCACCGTTTTCGTGTTTTTTATTATATAACATTATAGTTTAAAGTCTTTAAATGTGTCTTTCGTCACATCTTGTTTTACACCACCAACAATATAACTCTCTACTTCAGTTTCCTGAGGAGCAACTTGTAATCCTGCAGACGATAACCAATGTTGAGTCCATGGTAGTGGGTTTTGGGTTACTGGTTGATCAAAGATTGGCTCTAGTCCAATTGCTTTCAACCTTTTATTAGCAATAAATTCAACATACTGACCTAATAGTAAATCATTAAGACCAATAATTGAACCGTCTTTCATAAGATGCTTTGCCCATGCTTTTTCTTCTTCAACGCAAAGTTTATACATATTGTAAACTTCATCTTTGTTTTCATTTACAATCTTTAACATTTCTGAGTCGTCACCTTGTTGCCAATTCTTTATTATATGTGTGCTCAATGCTAGATGCTGTGATTCATCTCTAGCAATTAAGCTAATAATCTTTGCTGAACCTTCCATAAGTTTAAGTTCACCAAATGCAAAAGTACAAGCAAATGATACATAAAATCTCAAACCTTCTAAGATGTTTACATTAACCATTGCAAGATACAATTGTTTTTTAACTTCTTTAATATCACCTTTACCTCTGTGAAAATAATCATCAGTTAGCTCTGTAAATTTATCATAATTTTTTGTAACTGATATTGCTCTTTTAACAATTTGTTCATCATTTAAAATTGTATCAAATACTTCACTTGGATCAGAATACACATTTTTCATAATGTGTGTATATGATCTTGAATGTATTGTTTCAAAAAAGTCCCATGTAATTATGCAACCTTCTAGTTCTGGATTTGACACGTAAGGTAAAAAAGCTAAACTTGGACCTCTACCTTGTACACTATCAAGTAGTGTTTGATATTTTAAATTTGAAGTAAAAATATGTTTCTGTTCTGGTCTAAAAGTAGTGTAGTCCGCTCTATCTTTTTGTAATGATACTTCTTCAGGTCTCCAAAAATATCCTAACATAGTTTGATTTAATTTGTCAAACTGAGGATATTTAAATATGTCATACCTTTGTACATTCTGATCTTCTCCAAAGAACATTGGCTCTTTCGTGAAGTCTATTTCATTTCTATTGAATACTGTTTTTCCCATGCTAACCTATTTATTATATTGTACAAGCTTCACAATCTTCGTCTGACTCGTTATCAGTAGCTTTAACTTCTGAATCTAAGTCAATGTGAGCAAATTCATCTGCCGCGTTTTGGACTGGTGCGACTTCTACCTCAACTGATGCGTCAGTTTTAAAATCATACGTGTTTTGATAGTAACTAGTTTTCCATCCTAGCTTGTATGTAGTTAATAAGTCTCTAAACATTACACTCATTGGAACTTCATTGTTTTCGTGTTGTGTAGGATTATAAGACCAGTTTCCTGATATAGCTTGATCAAAAAACTTTTGCATAACTGAGATTATATTAATATAACCTTCGTTACCTTCCATTTCCCACAACAAAGTATAATAATCTTTTAAACTTTTATATTGTGGTACAATTTGTTTTAATGGACCTTTTTTACTTTTCTTAACTGACAAATAACCACGTGGAGGTTCAACTCCATTTGTTGCATTACCAACAACGGAAGAACTTTCCGAAGGCATTTGTGCTGATAAAGTAGAATTTCTTAAACCTTTTTCTTCTACAAGTTTACGAAGTTTATCCCAATTTAATTTTAGTTTAGTGTTACAAATTTCATCTAATTCTTTTTTATAATGATCAATTGGTAATAATCCGTCAGAGTATTTTGTTCTTGTATAATATTCGCATCTACCTTTTTCATTTGCTAAATTTGCCGATGCCTGAATCAAATAATATTGAAATGCTTCTGATAGTTCATGTACAACTCTTAATGCTTTTTTATCTGAATATAATACTTGATTCTTTGCAAGATAGTGTGCAAGACCAATATAACCTATACCTAAGCTTCTTCTTGCTTTAGTACTAATTTCTGCGGCTCTTACTGGATATTGTTGATAATCAATAATTTCATCTAATGCTCTTACAGCCAAGTCGCATAAGTTTTCTAGCTCATCTAATTCTTTAATTACTCCAACGTTTATTGCTGAAAGTATACAAAGAGCAATTTCTCCTTCACCATCAATATGCTGTATTGGTACTGTTGGTAAAGTTATTTCTTGGCATAAATTACTCATGTTAACTTTATCTTTAAATGAAGAATGAGAATTGCAGTGATCAATATTCATAATATAGATACGACCTGTTTCAGCTCTTTCTTTTAATAATTCATTAAACAATAATTGAGCATTAATTTTTTTCTTTGTAATTTTAGTTGATCGTTCATACTTTGTATACAAGTCATCAAACTCTTCTGTACCAAATGCTTCATACAAGCCCGGTACTTCATGTGGAGAGAATAATGTAATATCTTCACCTTTTAAAAATCTTTCATAAAATATTTTTGATAACTGTATTGAATAATCTAA
>MDTG01184747.1_pt1 | contig 10237 bp, 13 predicted proteins | sample 811421 | NCBI WGS metagenome assembly MDTG01 (sample SAMN05326645, study PRJNA326480) | marine metagenome | isolation source: seawater | place: Pacific Ocean: South East | collected 2011 | reverse complement strand
TTTGAGTTGTTTTTTCGGAAGATCTCTCAATGTTGCAAAAAAAAGGAACCAATAAAGGCGGGCTTTAGCAAGAAGGCCCTTCTTTGCCTTTAATTCCGAGTATTTGCCCAAACCACACTCTGTTTTCACGTATTTTTCAATCATCTAAAACCATCCGAGTTGTGGGCTTAAAAAAAACAAATTCATTACAACCCATTTTTCCCGCTACAGTGTTGATGTTCTTTAATTCAAAACCCTTTCTCTGGAAGAAATCAAAAACATTCTTTACGGTTGAAGTTTCGAAAGGAAAACCTCCCAACCAATCTATGAGGTCATACCAGGCGGACATTCCTCGAGGAACATTTGTTCCCCGAATTTTCCTAATGACCAAGCTTGGCAATAAAAGAGTAAAAATATGCGTCAGGATGATCAACGGACGACTGATTCGATATTTAACATAACACCGTTTAACAAGCGTCCAATATTTACTCAGGATTCCCTGATCATTATACACTGCCAAGAAAAGCTGCCCACCTTCATTGACCAACTTTGATAGGTTCTGAAATGCTTTCATCATAGCGCCAGTGTGATGGGCAACACCCCAACAATATACAAAATCATACTGTCCTACTTCTCTAATGAATTCCTGATCTAGAACCGAACCGGATTTTATCTTCCAATTGTCATCATTTTTATGATGAGAAATCTTTAGTTCTCTAGTGCAAGACACGGAATTCAAGTCAACGTCAAAAGAGAAAACTTCAGCACCTAGATTCTTTGCTGCCAAGGAAAAAATACCACTTCCACACCCCACATCTAAAAAGGACTTGCCTATCAAGTCTGAAACTTGAAACATAGTAACGAGACTTTGTTCTGCTTCAGCAATCCTAGCTGGGTCAATAAGCGTCGAATACTTAGTCCAGTTCTCACCAAAATCGAACCGTTCTTCTCTATCAACCGCAGTTTTCAACTTACAGTTCCTCTTTTGCATTTTATAAAAATTTTAGTCACTGACTATAGTCCTTCAACATTTTAGATAGTTCCATACCATGGATCTCCTCCGTTTTTATCATTTCACGCGCGTACTCTTCTATATATATACTTCTTCCGTGCACTATTTCCAGCAATTTTTCGTACAACATTATGGCCTTCTTCTCGTGTTGCGCGCTTTCTGTCAACAAGTCAAGAGCTTTATGTTTATTCGACTCATCTATAATTGAAATCTCAACCGAAGGGTGCCCACCTAATCCGGTGACAATATCACCGGCCTGCTGAGCGTGGGTTAAAGATTCAGTAGCCTGCTCCTCAAAAAATTGTTTGAGACTCAAACGATCTCGACCTGAAATCATTAGAGCGTAATGAGTGTATCTAACCACTCCAGACAGCTCATATTTTAATATAGTATTAAGTACTTCAACGGTTTTCTGGACATCTATTTTTTCCATTAGCTCTCTCCCAAATTTCTTTAAACGACATATTATCATCAAATACAATTAGAATAAGTCTTTTAATATCTCCAAGATAGTTTTTACTTCCTGAAGAGAAATAACAAAGATCAATGCCATGAGTAAAAGTGCCGTGGAAAAAGCATACATGATTCTTCTCAGAAAAATCTTGTTCTCCTCAGTACTACTTAGCATCAAAAATAGCAGGCAAACCAAGCCGAAAATTATACACAAAAGGAAAGTCAGTCGAATCATATTACAGAACCTCTTATACCTATTAATCTCGCTTTACTATCAAGGTAATGTCATTTGGGATTCTCTCCTCTAAAATAATTTCAGTATAGCCAAAAAGATTATTTAACCTAGAATACATTTCCATCTGATGAGCGTAATAAATTTGGTTACGAGAAATAAACGATCTCCCTAGATTTGACATCTGTAAATTAAAAATCATTGCAGTATTTGTTTTTTCCCACACTCTCTTAAGGCACTCCTCTATATAGCCTTCCCAATGTTGAACGTTCTTAGTAACGGCCAAGTTGTAAGTCCCCGACATTATCGATACATCGACAGCTTTTTCTGGACAGTCGCCCATTTTAAATTTTAGACCAAGTTTTGAAAACCTATCTTCACAGGAGTAAATTAAGCTACGACAGATGTCGTAACCAGAATAAAACGTAAGATCCCCTGTTTTTTTTTGAAGCAAATAGTCAACCATGGCACCATATCCACATCCAATATCTGCCAGTGAGTATTCACCGTAGATCATTCTACTTATTTGAGAAAAAATCACATCAAAACGAGCAATCTGACGGCTTTTATCTACCCAAAAAACCCCTGCGGGAATCTCTCCATAGAGGTCAAAACGTTGCTCATAGGCTCTACGAATCATCGTCCTATACCAAAACCTTTTCATGACGCGTCAAACCTCGTAGGTGAGACGATTTTTCAAAGAAACACATCCCCACCATTTGGGCTTAAACATTGACCACGATAATGACTTGCGGCATCGCTGGCCAAAAACAAATAAGTACCCACAATATCATCGACCTCTGCTAATACCTTCCGCGGAATACCCATTCGAATGTTCTCTAAAATATCAACAGGGACCTCGTTCAAGATAGGCGTTTTTGTAGCACCCGGAGCGACAGTATTGGCACATATATTCCTTTCACCAATTTCAAGCGCGAGACTTCTAGTAAAAGAAATTATAGCACCCTTTGCAGCTGAATAATTTGAAAAGCCCGCTGCCCCCTTATAAGCCAGTTGTGAGGAAGTGTTGATGATCCTGCCATAGTTTTGATCATACATATAAGGCAAGGAGGCTCTCGTGCAAAAAAAAGTTCCATTAACATGCACATTAAAGGTTTCTAACCAATGATCCGTCTTAATACTTTCCACTGGAGCTGAATGAACAATTCCAGCATTATTTACAAGAATATCCAATCTTCCATAGCTGTTAATTACATGATCAATCATCTTGTTAACCTCTGCCTCTACTGACACGTCAGCGCGGTACCCTTCACCGATGCCATCAGTCTTTTCAATCAGAGAGGTGACCTTCATTCGTTCCTCTTCGTGTAAAAAGTTTACTATCACTCGTGCACCACATTTCAAAAAGGACTTTGCGACGCCAGCACCTATTCCCGAGGCACCGCCTGTTATTAAGGCTACTTGCCCAGTGAGATTGTTCGTAATAGTCATTGTTAATTAACCTTAGTTGGATTTCTGAAAAAATAATATTAATCTCCATTATAATATTCATAAATATACACTCTACAGTTTTCAGTCTAAAGTTTTTAAAATTCGAACTCTCAAATATGGAAGGGTCTTAAAAATGAGCGATACCAGTCTTTTTGATATTCCCGACTTCGAAACACAAAATGGCATCAGAATACCGGTATTTCTAACCTATAAAACGTATGGGAAGCTGTCCCCGGCTCGAGACAATGCCATATTAATCCCAACTTTTTATGGAGGACGCCATACAGACTCTGAATTCTTTTTCTCTGAAGAACGTGTGATAGATATAAAAAAACACTTTGTTATCATCCCTAATATGATCGGAAACGGATTATCAATTTCCCCAACCAACGCAGCGGAACCTTTTAAAGGGTCCCAATTTCCCCTTTTTACCACGCATGATAACGTCTCCTGCCAGAAAAAATTAGTGACACAAATTTTTGATATTGAGAAGTTGTTGCTGGTAACCGGCTTCTCAATGGGTGCCCAACAAGCATTTCAGTGGGGAGTTGATTTCTCGGATATGGTGGAAGGAATTGTGCCGATTTGTGGATCTGCGCGAACTACAAAACATAATAAAATATTTTTAGCTAGTGCTATCAACACACTAAGACTAGACCCGGCTTTTAAAAACGGAACCTATCTTGATCAACCAACGTCGGGTCTACGAGCCTTCGGCTATGTGTATTCCGCCTGGCTTTTCTCTCAAGCTTTTTTTCGAGAGGAGTTGTATCTGCAATTGGGTTTAAAATCTGAGCAGGATGTGGTCAATTTTACTCAGGAATACTTTTCCGCTAACGATGCCAATAATCTTGTATCGATGGCTCAAACCTGGATGGCAATGGACATAAGTGATAATCCAAAATATTCAAAAAATTTTAAAAATGCTCTCCAAGACATAAAATGCGAAGCGATAGTGATGCCTTCGGAAACCGATCTCTACTTTACCGTCACTGATAACGAATATGAGGTCTTGCATATGCCTAACGCTCAACTGAGAGTTATCCCCTCAAACTGGGGACATGCGGCTGGATTCGGGTTGAACAAAGAAGATAATATCTTTATTGATAAAGCCCTTTCAAAATTTTTATAGGCAAATTAAATTAAGCGACTCGAAAATAGTTCACAATAGCCACACCAATTACGATTAAAAAAAGACCTAAAATGGACTGCCAATTCAAAGCTTGTCCGTAAAATAAATAACTCATGACTGCTATTGAGAAAACCCCAAGACCTGCCCAAGAAGAGTAAACGACAGGAAGAGGTAAACTCTCTATTACTACCGTCAAAAGATATAGGGATACGATATAGAAGATTATTATTAATGTTGAAGGCACGAGTTTTGTGAACCCTTGCGATAAGGGAAGAAGAATGGTGCCCAAGACCTCGAAAGCGATTGCCATTAATAGAAAAAAATACTCTCTCATTTGCATCCCCTCCTATCTAAAGCAATCCAAAAGTAACCCCGGTTCCAAAGACCTCAAAAGATCAAACGGCCCTTTTTTTGATATTTTTTGGAAATATTTTTACCAAAACAATTTCATTTTGGCTTCCCAACCTAAGTCTTGGCCCCCAGCAGCCCGAACCACAAGAAACGTAGAGCCAAGACTCAACCCCTTGGTATAACCCATATACGAACCTCGTTTGCAGTCTAACAAAAAAATTGAACGGGAAAATTTGACCATTATGTGTGTGACCCGCCAGTATTAAATCAGCATCAGAAAAGTCCCTTGTCCACAAGAAAGGCTTGTGCACTACCGCAATATTGAATTTTCCATCCTCTTTGTGCTGTCTTATCACGTCCTTCTGACATTCTAAATTCTGACCCTCATCCACTCCGATGATATTTAGCCCTCCGAATTGAAAGGCAACATCATTTAATATGTTTATCCCGAATTCAGACAACTTTTTTAGCCTCACATCATAATCCTTTAGGTAATATTCATGATTTCCCGTGACAAATAAGATCGGTCTTGCCAGGTTATTTAAAATATTTAATGTCTCTAGCCGATAAGAGCTGGAGTCAAGAAAATCACCACCGATTACTACAAATTCAAAATCAGTACGATCGAGCAACTCTTTAATTTTAAAAAAATGCTTTTCAGAGTTTGAGCCCAAATGGGTATCACTAATAAACACGAATTGTATTTCTTGATCTATTTTTGAAGAAGCTAGTGCAAACTCTTTTAAGACTACTCGATTACCGTTATAGGAACCAAATATCAAAATAATACCCAGAATAATAGTACAAGCCATCCCGATAAAATGAGAGTCAATTTTACTTATAACGGAAACTAGCAGACCTAATGAAAATACCCAGAGGCTGATAAAGCCCACTCCTAGGCCCCAATACACGAAACTCTTTAATGGCCGAATCGCAATCTCAGTTTTAAATAAAAGAAAAACCAAAAAAGCTACTGAAAATGTTATTGGGATGATCCAAAAATTAAATAAACTAGTTCCTAGGTACAAATAACTAAGACAGTAAAAGGGGTATACATAGACCACATACACCACTGTTAGAAATAACGTGTGATAAATTCCTTGTGATATTTTTTTTGACACGTTATTCGTCAATTTTATCGTCCTAAAAAACTGCAACTATTTCTGGAATCTTTTGTCGACTCTCAGAACGACTAGCTATATTCCGCTGAACGAGAAGTTCGTATATTAGTGCTTCACTGTACATCTCTCTGGTTAACTTCAAGTCATGATTTGAAATCAAACACTGCAACCCATGTCGTTTCGCATGAACTGCTTCATTTGCCAAATCGGTATGATCTGAGAGATCAAATTTGTCCTTAGAATAACTAGTGAAACTAGAGGTTTCAGACAATGGAATGTATGGTGGATCACAATAGATCACATCATCAGCCCTCAATAGTTTAAAGGTTTCTCTAAAATCTTGGCACTTGAATTCTGCTTTTCTCGCTCTAATGGAGAAATCCATCATACTCTCTAGGGGAAATTTGGGATTATGATATTTTCCAAAAGGTACATTAAATGCGCCTTTTCTATTGTATCTACACAACCCATTAAATGCGTGACGATTCAAATATATGAACAGAGCACTTTTTTCAATATCATCGGTACTCAGAGCATTAAAGCGCGTCCTAAATTCATAGTAACGATCGGAAGTGTTGTTTTGCGGCAAGAATAGCATCTCGGTTTTTTTAATCAGCTCTTCACCTTTTTTTTGGAGATTAAGATAAAGGTTGATTAAATCCGAATTAGTATCACACAAAAGGTATTCTTCATAGTCACTGTCTAGGAAAAGAGCGCCTGACCCGACGAAAGGCTCAACCAACCTTTTCCCTCCTCTCAAAAGAGGTTTCAATTGCGAGACGATTTTTGACTTCCCCCCAGCCCATTTCAAAAAAGACTTCATGGATTATTAAAAACTGTCGTTATCATTGCTCCCTCACCTATTTCAATTCTCTAGCCTTTATTTTTTTGACCTGGGTTTTTCTAGTTTTCATTACCTCTCTTTTCTTGAAAACTCCAGACGCCTCAAACCTATCCTCACGTACTCATCACTTATTTCGAAACCAATAAATTTACGTTTTAATTTATTACTCACGTAACCGCTTGAGAAAGAACCTGCGAAAGGATCTAGCACCGTATCTCCCTTATTAGTGGAGGCGAGTATTATTCTTTCCAGCAAAGCTAAAGGTTTTTGAGTTGGATGATTTTCATACTCCTTCATCCTATATCGCACCCTTGGTATTTGCCACACGTTAGTTGGAACTTTAGTCGTACTATAGGGTTGGGGTGGATTTTTTCGATAATCTATTAGGCCTCTTTCTCCTCCCGTCTTCGTCTCTACCAGAATGTCCTTAAAATTGAAGGTATATTTATTCTTGTTTTTTGTCATAAACAATATGGGCTCCCATGAGGAACCAAAACGTTTTCTAGCCTGAACAGAGCTACTATCGTATACCCATGCGATGGTAGACTGAACAAAAAACCTCTTACGGCAGATCAACTCCATTTCAGCTAAATTTTGGGTTGAATTCATTAAGTATACTGCACCCTCAGGAGACAAAACTCTATCTATTTCTTTAATCCAGGACCTCATCCAATTGAGATACTCTTTAGGCTCGAATCGGTCTGTAGCTCCTTTAAATTTCTTACCCAAGTTATAAGGTGGATCAGCAAATACCAAGTCAACAGTTTCATCCGCTATCTTCGAAAAACAGGCCATCACATCACCTAAATGAATAATAATTTCATCTTTTTTGAAAGTTTCAACTCGCATGCTTTTCTTAATCTTCAATTTATTCTATATATGCTGTCGCCTTAATCTCGAACTCAAGACCTGGCGTTGAAAGGCTACTAACACCAACACCGGTCCATGCAGGATATCTGGTTCTGAAATACTGATCTTTTATTTTGACTACCAAATCTAAATCTCTCATATCGGTGTGATAAGTCACGATCTCAACCACGTCTTCGAAACCTGCCGAGGCCTCATTAAGAACCATTTTTAAGTTCTCGAAGGCTTGCTTTATCTGTGCTTCCTTCCCTACTACAACATTTAAATTCGCGTCTCTACCTACTTGACCTGCTATGAAAACAAACTTCCCAACTTTAACCGCCGGCGAATAATGATAACGCTGATTTATGTTCTCCATTGTTTTTGGGACTATGTCAATACGCTCTCCGGCAAACGTCAAGCGCCCAGCTAAAAAAAACGCCGGGATTATTATTGAATAGAATAAGGTTCTTTTTAATTTCATAAAACTGTTCCTTTAAATGAGCTATATTGACAATACATAAAATATTTTTGCAACAAGCGCAATACATAAATTTATTAATATAGAGAGTTAGGGGAGTTGTTGTTCTGCTCAAAAAGTGACATCCTAAACCAATTCTTTTTTTCAATCATCTAATTATAAAAACTTAATTGATTTGGAGATTTTTTAAAATGTTCAAAGGCTTTTTCAACTACATGTCAGCCAATTCCGAAAGTTCTCTTTTGAGAAACGGCAAAGTCTTTACCAGACGAGACTTGAATGGAAGTGATTCTGGCTCAAATGGAATCAACCTTGAGAAGCACCTAATGTATATTAAAGATGCTAGAAATATTATTGAAGACGGGAAAATTGGTCTGGATGAAAGTGGCTTCGAACTCCTAGAATGTAAGACGAAAGATAGAACGCTAGATTTCTTAGATACTCAATTGGTAATTAACTCCTACTATGCCGAGTGTGCTGGAATAGTGGGAGAAAAGACAGGGGCTAAGCATATTATACCTTTCGACCACAACATAAGATCTGCAAGTGGGAAAAAATCCAAGAGAAAACTCTCTGGAGGTCAGGAAGTTCAAGGGCCTGCTCATGTGGTACATGGCGACTACACACTCCGTAGTGCTCCCGATCGGATAGATCAACTATCCCAAAGACTGACCAGAAATGACACTTTAAGTTCAGTCATTAATAAAGACGAACGCTTAATTTCAAAAAATATAGCAAACGAAATTCTTGCTGGAAGACGCTACGCGATTATTAACTTATGGCGGAATATCCGTTTCATTCCGGTGGAGACAAATCCTATCGCATTGTGCAATGCGTCCACTGTTAGCAAAGAGGATCTAGTGGTCTTTGAAATTCATTACTCAGAACGAATCGGGGAAAATTATTTTTCTAAGCATAACGAGAAACACGAATGGTTTTTCTACCCTAGCATGACCATCAATGAGGCACTTCTGATAAAGCAATGGGATAGCCACGGAGATCTACCTGCGTCAGAAGAAAAAGTGTCCAGAACAAAGACAACCGCTAAGCCTTGCACTTTCAGCTTTCATAGCGCATTTGAACCCTCTAATCTCCAAGAAGAAGCTGCCGACAGATGGAGCATAGAAGTAAGATGCGTAGCGATTTTCTAAAGATTTTCCCAAATGATAAACTACTTCTACCTTTAATCTTCCACCCTACTAAAGAACAACCACTGCAACTTTTCTCAGGAAGAGATTAAGGAGCGTAGAAAATCAAAGGTTCTTTGAAAGGCTCCTTCCTCAGTATTCATAATTGCAGCGTTAAAATCAGTAACTCCGCTTGAACGGATCGCTTCGATTTTTTTAAGTAGTTCTTGTTCATCTCCTATTAAAGCCAGATCAACCGGAGAATCGATGCCCTCTTTATCAAGCATCGCCCGGTAGCTCGGCAATGTGCCGTAAAATTTCAAACCTTTTTCCAATTTTTTCCTGGAATCTTGAGGCCTATTAGTTAACACGATAGGCAAGCCGGCTATGATGCGCGGTGAAGGTCGCCCAGATTTTGAAGCTGCATCTTTAATCCTTTTGACGACGTGTTCCTCTAAGGCTTTAGGTCCAGTCATCCAGGTGGAAGTTCCGTCAGCTAAGACCCCAGCAATTTTTAGCATTTTTGGTCCAAGAGCTGCCACAACTACTGAGACCTTATCTCCTTCGGGTATTTCCAGTTTTAGATTTCTTATTTTGAAAAAATCTCCTATTTGATTATTCTCCTTACCGTGTATTAGCATCAGCAAAGAGTCTAGGTATTCACGCATATAAGCAGCTGGCTTCTCGTATGAAAGGCCTAACATATCTTCAATTACTATTTTGTGAGAAAGACCTATCCCTAAGGTGAACCTCCCTCCACAGATTTGAGAAGCGGTCATCGCTTGCTGGGCTAAAGCCATAGGATGCCGAGGTTGAATAGGAGTTACAGCAGTTCCAAGCTCAATTTTTTTGGTGACAGCACCCGCTGCACTCAAAGCCGATATTGCATCCAGGGAGCGGATGTGAGCCATCCACAAGCTATCAAATCCAGCTTTCTCGGCGGTACCTGCTAACTCACAAACAGCTTTTACAGAGGCACCAACTCGATCCGCTCCTACCATCAGTCCGAATTTCATGACACACCTCCAGCAATAAACAACGAAAAAAGCATCAAAAATGATTCATTATTATAGCAATAATGAAAATTTTTCCTCGTGAATAAGACTGAAATATATTTAAAAAAACATTTGATAACCTCCCCCATTCCTAAGTACTATACCCCTTATGGGTATATTAACAGCATTCATTTTGGTTTTTCTAGCCTTTA
>MDTG01264004.1_pt1 | contig 10238 bp, 6 predicted proteins | sample 811421 | NCBI WGS metagenome assembly MDTG01 (sample SAMN05326645, study PRJNA326480) | marine metagenome | isolation source: seawater | place: Pacific Ocean: South East | collected 2011 | reverse complement strand
TCTCAAATTCAATTGATTTCTCAAATACTGGCTTTGTCCATTGACATTCTCCACATCCAACAAAAAACCCCCATCTGCCATATTTAATACTTATTTCATTAGAACATTTGGGACAATTATCTTTAACCTCACCTTTAACATTTTTTGGAAAAGCTCTGTGACCAATTTGCTCATTCAGCATATCTAATACTTCTCTAGTCCTAAATTCTTCAATTCTAGATATGTGTTTCAATAGTTTGGCATAAAAATCATCCAATACATCCGTCCATTGCATTGAACCTGAGGATACCTGGTCCAAGCTCTTTTCCAATTCTGCTGTAAAATCTATCTCTATAAAGAATGACTCATATGCTTTTGATAGATATGACACCAAAATCCTACCCAAATCAGAAGGATTAATGCTTTTTGCGCCAAAAGTATATTTTCGGTCTCTAAGATTTTTTACAGTGTTTGCATAAGTTGAAGGTCTGCCAATACCCTCATCTTCCATATTTTTAATTAATGATGCCTCAGAAAATCTTCTTGGCGGAGAAGTAAATTTTTGTTCAGAAATAACCTCAGATATGTCTAATTCTGAATCATTATGGATTCCTTGTAATTTTTGAGATTCCTCTGAATCAGCATCATCTTTTAATATTTTCTCAAAACCATCAAATATGAGTTCTCTCCCACTTGTCCTTAGTTGAAACTTTGTATCGCTATCTTCAATCAAGATTGTTTTTCTAAGATATTTAGAATTTTGTAATTGACTAGCTACTGTTCTTTGCCAAATTAAATTGTATAGATTCTGTTGATCTTGATTTAATCCATTGATATTTTCAGGTTTATTTCTTATATCGGTTGGTCTTATTGGTTCGTGAGCTTCTTGAGCATTAGCAGCCTTTGATTTGTATATTTTTGGACTCTCGGGAAGATAATCTTCTCCAAACTCTTCAGATATTAAGCCTCTTATTTCATTTATAATCTCAGTACTGATACCAATCCCATCTGTCCTCATGTAGGTAATCAAGCCAGTCTCATATAATGATTGAGCAACTTGCATTGTTCTCTCAGGATTAAAAAATAATTTACTTGATGCTGCCTGTTGAAGCGTCGATGTTCTAAAAGGAGCCTTAGGAGAATATGAAACTTCCTTCTCTTTTATTTCTTTAATGGCAAATTTTGTATTCTCTATCGCATAACTTAAATTTAAAGCTTCGCCCTCAGTATTTATGGGTAATTTTTTTAAATCCTTTCCATTGTGCCTTATTAAGTCTGAGCTGAAAATACAATCTATAGTCTCAAAATTGACTTTGAGTGGCCAGAATTCCTCAGGACAAAAAGCATCTATTTCGTCTTCTCGGGCACAAATCATCCTCAGAGTAGGAGACTGGACTCTTCCTGCTGATTTTGCTCTAGGAACATGCCGCCATAAAAGAGGGCTAACCTTAAATCCAATTAAATGATCTAAAACCCTTCTAGCCAAATAGGCCTCTACCAGAAATTGATCAATTTCTCTTGGATTTTCTACAGCATATTTTATTGCCGAAGAAGTTATTTCATTAAATGAAATACGAAGGATTTGCCTTCCTTCGATAAGTTTTTTATCTCTAAGGTGGTCTAAAATATGCCATGCAATAGCCTCTCCCTCCCTATCAGGATCGGAAGCTAGATATATACCTCCTGAATCTTTTGAAAGCTCTCTTATCTCTTTTAATGTCTTTTTCCCCTTTGCCGTAGATTCCCACTTCAAATTATTCCAATCTCGAGGATCAACAGCAGATTCATCATCTTTAAGATCTCTTACATGACCCAAGCAGGCACGAACTTTCCAAGAATCGGATGGAAATTCTTTTTCTAAGAAACCCTGTATTTTTTTTGCTTTCGCTTGAGATTCTACTATTACTAAATTTTTCATCCCTTTTTAGTATTATTTAAAAAAGAATTTATTGTCAATCTAAAATAATAATTCTTTCAAGATAAACGGTCCTTTGTAGATAAAACTAGTATAGATCTGAATTAGATCTGCTCCATTATTCAATCTTTCTTCTACGTCTCTTTTTGAAGAAATGCCTCCAGAGGCTATTAAAATTGCTTCTTGCCCAACTAATTTATTTACCTTCTTTAACATTTCATTAGATTTTTGTTTTAATAATTCACCACTTATCCCTCCTGAGATACCTTCAAATTCACCTTGACTAGTATTCGAAATAATATATCCATCAAAACCATTCAATAATGTTGAACTAATAATTTCATGGATGTTTTCGTCTTTCTCGTCTGGTGATAATTTTAAAAAGATAGGTACTTGCTTATTAAATTCGTTTTCTAGTTCTCTTTTTGTTGAAGATATCTCTTTAGAAAGATCCTTTATGTAATCTGGTGAAGTAAGTTTTCTTAAATTCTTTGTATTAGGAGACGAGATATTGACTGCAATGTAATCAGCATGATGGAAACATTCTTTCATGCAAAAGTTGTAATCAATATATGCATTTTCTAATGGAGTATCTTTATTTTTTCCTATGCTAATTCCTAAAATTCCAGAAAAGTCCTTCTTGTTGGACTCTATATTTTTTACAGCTTTTTTAATGCCGGGGTTATTAAATCCAAGTCTATTTATTAATGAAAAATCTTTATTGATCCTTTTTATTCTAGGTAAATCATTACCTTTTTGAGCATTTGGAGTAAATGTTCCAACCTCAATAAAACTGAATCCTATTTTGCTAAGAGAATGAAAATAACTCCCACTTTTATCAATGCCTGCAGATAAACCTAATAAATTATCAAATTCGAGTCTTGCTACCTTGATTTTTTTGAATTCTTTTTCTGGAACAGTATTTAGAAAATTATGATTAATGTTAGCTATAATTTTTATGGAATTTAAACTTATAAAACTTGAAACCTCAGGAGGAAATATCCTAAGAAATCTTAAAAGTATTAGTAAAAATAATTTCTTAAAATAATTCATAAAAAAACTAACTAATCATCAATAAATTTGTGTAAGCAGTAAATTATCATAAAAAAGCTTAAAAAGGCTTTGCATATAATTCAATAGAAATATATTATTGTACCTGAAAGTTCAAATTTGAACGCCAAGAGGTTATTATGAAATCATTAAAAGTTTTAGTTTTGTGTCTTGCTTTAGCGTTTACTCCACTCTCTTTTGCTCAAAGTGCAGGCGGTTCAAGTGCTGCTGGCTCTGCCGGTTCACTATCAAGTGGTGTTATTGCGGCCATCGCTGCTGCAGTTTTAGCTGTTGCTGCGATTGTTGATGCACAAGATGGTGAAAAAGTAACCGCTCCTGCAGCTATCGAACCTGTTGAAGAAGAAACTGCTACTGAGGAAACTGAAGAAGAAACTGCTGCTTCAACAAGCACTACAGAAAGCACAGATGGTACAAGCACTTCTACTAGTACCAGCACAAGCACCAGCACCAGCACAAGCACAAGTACAAGTACCAGCACAAGTACTAGTACAAGTACAGCTACTGCTACTTCTTAATTAATTAATTTTCAAAAGGCCTGTATTAGCAGGCTTTTTGTATTGTTTTGTATAAACAATTGATATTTGTGGATTTTTGGGAGTAAAACTTTGTCTTGATTTAATAATTGTTCCTTTTGAATCAACCCAGTAAAGGTTTTTAAATTTCCATGAAATAACATTTTTGAGAGATTCTTCTTCATAAAGTCTAGTCTCATAAAACTGATCTACAACTTTCACCCTATCTAATTTGACAAAACGAATTTTTGTTTTAACAGGCAATCTAAATAGCTTTGGATTATTAAAAGTATAAAAAGATGTAAAAGTTTCTTTAAGAGATTCAAAATTTCCAATCTCTATAGGATGTAATTCATCTAACTCGATATTATCAAGTTCATTATCCAAACCTCTAAATTTTTTTATAAAACCATTTTTAGTATATATTTTTACAAGGTTTGACGAAGTCCATTTTAGAATTCCTTGATCTTCCTCTTCAAGTACCATAAGTGTATTCTCTCCATTTCCTAGCCGAACTTGTAAAGAGGCATAAGGTATTGAATTAATCCTGTCAGCAGAAATATCTTTAGGACCGGAAATTAGAGTTTCAATGGTGTTTAATAACTCAGTATAGATATTTCCACCAGCACATGAAGAAACAAAAAGGAAACTTAAAATTAACGATCTTCTGTAATTATTCATAAAATCCTTCGTTTATATAATCTAAATAATACGAAGATGAATTTTCTACATGTCCATTTAAATCAAGAACACCTGACAACATTGCTCCTCCATCTCTCGTTAAATTTTTCCAAACGAATCTTGCGTTGTTCTTTCTATATTTACTAGAAACTACATCTAAAGGAATCGAAAAATATATACCCTTATCAAAACTTCCTTCACCAAACTCAAGTGAGGAGACATCTGTTTTGGTTGCATAAAAGCCAAGAGTAAAGCCTGTTTTGAATGACTTCGAAAGATTAAGAGTAATTCCAGAATCTTTTGCAAGATATCTACCCCCTGAGAGAATCATTTTTACTCCGTCTATAGGTGTTTCCCAAATAAAATTTAAATGCCCAGTGAAAGTTTCATAATCTCTAAAACTGAATCTTTGATTAAATTCTCTTTGTTTTACCCAATAATAATTTGCAGACAAATACCAAGGTTTGTTTATATCTCTAAATAATAACTCTCCTCCAACTCCTCCAAACATCTCCTCAAATAGTCCAACTTTTAAGCCTCCAAAAAAAAGGAAATTTTTTGAGTAGATTGGCTCAAACAAATGCGTATATGCAACTTGTTTAATGACATATCTTTCTTTCAAGTACTCTCTTACGTCAGATCTAACTTTTGGCAGTCTTGAAAAGGCTGTCAATCTCAATTGGTCAAGGTTTTGAAAAATTCCAATGCCAAAAGTAGTGTCAAAATAGGAATTTTTATTAAAAATAATGCCTCCTGAAGCTAGAAGCCCGATTTGACCAGAATAAAAAGCTTCGGGAGCTCCAACATGATTTTTTAAATCTGGTTTTAATCCCCAAGTATATAAAGGGAAGTCAATTTCACCTTTAAAGATTCTATTTTCATCCTCTAATACATAGAAGTTTTCATATGAAATAAGATTTTTTATTTCTGCATAAGAAATCGAATTGTCTATAAATTTTCTGAATTTATCTAAAGGAAACTTGATTGATCCTATCTTGATGTTTGCTGATTGGAAAGTTATTGAAATATTTTTTATCTGTCTAGTAGAAAGAACTTTATCTATTATTTGTATTACTCTTTTTGCTGCTAAATTTAAGTTCCTATATTTTGACTGATTTACTGTAATGAATAGATCATTTGATTCCAAATAGATCTCTTGGGTAAATATCTCGTATCTGGATAAAAGAAGATTGATGGTACCTGAAAAAACATCATTATTTGAAGATAAAAGATCAATATCTTTAGTTGAAAAATTAATAGGATTAATAATTTCGTTTTTAGATATTATTTCTTTGGAATAATTTGCTTTGTATGAAATCCCAAAGCCTAAATCAATCCCTCTATGTCTAAATAAGCTAATATCGAGAAATTTTGATGCTGGTATTGATAAACCAAAGCTATAATCTGAATCTTTAGGAAGATTGAAAGGATTAGATTTATCATAATCTAATTTAAATCTAAGTCCTGAATATTTATTGAGATAAGAAAAGCCATAGAAAGCAGACGCCTTAGGGCCTTTAAACCATCTAGTAAATTCTATATTTCCACCCAATCCATAGTCATCTGGTCTTTCTGAATATGAGTCATTGATATCAATGAAAGGGTTTTTGATACCTTTATCCTCTGATAAGGCGCCCCATCCCAAGCCAGCTGTAAAATCAAAGTCTCCAAATTTCTTTGAACTAACAATGTATTCACCTGAGAATTTTCCTGTTCCAATGAAATCCCTAAAACCTATACTTAATTCTGGAAACCTATCTGTCTCTTCAATTAACTTAATCTTTAAATTAAAACTTTTATCTTTATAAGTTTGATCTCCTGAAAAAGATTTGAATGAGCTATATTTCCTTGTATTTATATCCGTATATCTTAAAGATACCTCCATCCAGTCAAAAGGATTTGCTGAAATAAACATTGAATTAATAGGTTCAGAATTGACAAGATGGAGTTTTAAGTTGCCTGCTCCAAGAATTCTAGATGAAGGAATATTTATTAATCCTATTTCTCCATGAATGTTAGAGGTTAAACCAATATCTGAATATATATAATCCTCTATCGAACTATTTATATATAAAGAAAAAAATAGAAATATAAATAGCGAATTTTTAATTGTTATTTCCTAAAGCTGCAATAGCAGCAGCACTGGTTGCAAAATTTGAAATTATTGGAAATAGGACTTGTGAAAATACTAACCAGTCAAAAGGATTGGGATCTCTTGGAACAATCAAAGAAGTGCCGGGAGCCAAGTCTGGAGAGTTTGGCCAGTTTCTGACTCTTGATGCCATTCCGTTAGGATATATGACCAATGTTCTGTTTTTGTCTGCATCTTCAGAGTATCCGCCGGCTTGATCTATGTAATCCTTTACTCTAAAAGTAGGATTAAATGTAAAACTAGTAGGGGATAGCACCTGACCAGAGACAGTAATAGTTGATGGTCTATCAGGAATAAAAATTCTGTCTCCAGGCTCTAAAAGGATATCTCTTTCTGGAAATCTATCTAATAAGTCTATATCGAGCTCTGTAACTACCCTACCAATAGGATCAATATTCTCTAAGTCAGTTATGAGCCTTGAAATGGAAGTCAATGCCAAAGTAGGGTCGCCTCCCACCGAGGAAATTCTTCCGCTTGAGATAGAAGTTGCTATAGACTGCTCCAATTGATCCGCAGCCTTGATAAATGCAATTTTTTCTTTTTGTGCAACAGATTTTCTAGCAAGAACTCCTCCATATGGAAATGCATTTAATTTATAACCACCAGCCCTTCTAATAATTTCTGATAATCTATCTCCTTGTTTTACACCGTAAACACCAGGATTTTTAAAAGCTCCTTCCAAGGTAATTGAAAAAATTTCGTTTTGAACTCTAGAAGCCAAATTGGCATAAAAACTAGAATTCACTCCTAACTCTGATAAATTTTCATTTGAAGCAATAGTGAGTTCTATAGATATTCCTTCATCAGTATAAAGATCAACATATCCTGAAAATTTATCTGATGCTCCACCAGCATATGAGAACAAATCTTCTATAGATGGAATATTAAATGATGGATAAATGCCAGGATTTCTTATTTCTCCAGAGAGAACAGAAGCATTTTCTAAAGCAAATATGATCAAGTAAGGCTTAGCTTCGAAAATAGCAGGACACTCATCGATAAATTCAAGTTGATCTACAGGCTCTATATCTGGGTTTGGAAGATATTTGGATTTAACAAATTTTATAGATGAAGATAAAGATTGCTTAGCTAACATTTGGAGAGATTTGCATTGAAATCTGTCTAAATTCCTTCGTTTAAAATATTCAGAAAGTTCATCAGACTGTTTCTGCTTCAAGATACTTAGAGCATCAGCAACTAAAATGGAGTTTAAAAAGCTTACGTCCTTTTGGGATAAAACATAAATGATGTCATTTGCTTGAAGTATTGTTTTGCTGCCATCGTTATCGTATAAATTTGTCCTTAACAACCTTTTAGAACCATAATTATTTTCTCTCTCAATTATTGCGAAAGGAGCGTAAGTGGACTCATAAAAGTCTTCTGGCTTTATTAAATCTTCCAGTGTCAAGTTTGGTTCAAATGCTACGGAGCCTGATGAAGATATATCACCTATTACACGAATTATATTCCTTGGAGTGCTTGGCAGTCTGTGAACAAATATTTCATCGCCATCTTTGAGTGAAACATCCGATATTTCACTTAAACTAAGGTTTAGATATATTCTCTCTCCGTTTTCAGCGTAAGAACTTAAAGTTATTTTATTTTTATCTGCTTTATTTGTGAAACCAGATGAAAAAGATAATAAATCATCAAAGTTTTCATTGTTTTTTAATTCATATTGAGCCTGATTTTTAACCTGCCCTGATATGAAAACTGTCTTACCTGATGGATTAATAACTATCGCATCATTAGATTGAAGTTTTATATCATTTTTTATATTTCCTTTAATCAGTAATTCATAAAAATCTAATATTGCAATTTCCTCACCATCTCTTTTTACAGATATATTTCTTAGAGAGCCGTTTTGAGAGGGCCCTCCAGAAAAAAATAAGACATTTGATATATTTGACAGAGAGCTAACTGTATATGCGCCAGGACTGAATGCATTTCCTAAAACAAATATTTGAATAGACCGAACCTTCGCAAGAGAAATTTCAGAAGTAACTCCAATTAAACTGGCATTTATAACTGAATTGATTTTGTTTTTTGCTTCCTGAAATTTTAAACCAGAAACCTCAATCGACCCTACTTCGGGGATAATTATGTTTCCTTCTCTATTTACAGGCACAACCCGGTTAACAGTCTGTGAGCCAAAAAGTTGAATTTTAAGCTCATCTCCAGGACCAAGAATGTAGTCTAAGGGAGCTGGCGCCAGATCAATAGGTGCAAAAGTAGATGGAGATTCTTTGAACAAATCTAATCCAAAAATTCTATTTGAATTTGGCTGATTAAAATTAGTTTCGTTTAGTAGGTTGTTGCTTGGGATTTTCGGTTTTGAACTATCAAAAGAAGGCTTATCAAAATCATCCATCCTGATTTCATCATTTATAGGTTTGCCAGTTTGAATCCCAAGTTTACTCGAGATACTTTCTATTTGCGATTCAGGAAGCACATTAAGAAATTCTAAATCTTCCTCAGTTTGGGTTAAGCCGAAATAAGATAGGAAAAATGTAGTTAAAATAATTGATCTAGAAAAGAATGACATTTTTAATTTTTTTTGAGGTTTTCGATAGATACTGCCCAACCTAACTTTGTTCTGCATGCTTCAAAGTAATTATAATCTTTTGGATGATAAAGTTTAAAAGTTTTTTTTGTATTAGTGACTTTAAGACCATTTCTTTTGTATTTTAAATTTTTCTTTCCATCCACAAAAACTTGAATACTTTCCAGGTCTTTATTTTTTACTTTTATCTTTATTTCTTCTTTTCCTGATAAAAGCAAACTATGGGAAGAAGAGCTATGAGAAAACATGGGTAATAAAGAAAGTGCATCTAATTTAGGAGAAATTATTGGACCTCCACCGGAGTATGAATATGCAGTAGATCCTGTACTAGAGGATACAATTAAGCCATCAGCCCGCAAATTATAAATGACTTGATTCTCAATGCTCAATTCTAGCTCCAACATCTTAGTTACAGAACCTGAATGAACTACTACTTCGTTAAGAAATATTTCTTTTTTACCACTCTCAGAAAAAGTTTCATAAATTGGACGCTTCTCCTGCAAATATTGACCCCTAATAATATCTGTTAGGTTGGAAATTTTACTAACAGGTAAATCTGTTAAAAAACCTACACTACCAAGATTTATCCCTAGAAATGGTATGTTTAGAAGATGAAGACTTCTTATAGAGGCTATCATTGTTCCATCTCCTCCAAGAACTAGTATTAGATCAGATTCTGAGATCTTTTTTTTATTTCTGCTATTTAATGAATCGATATTTAATGAGCAAACAAGAGATGCTCCAGACTTCTTTAATATTTTTTCAACAGACTTAAGAATTTCATCGGTCTTTCTTGAACCAGAAAAAATAACTGAAATCTTTTTAATTTTTTTCATAATAAGGCGCCCAATTTCTAACTATGTATATAAATATGGTATCTATTATCGCAATTATGACTTTAAAAATATATTTAGTTAATGCAATTGAAAGAGCAACAACAAAGCTAAGTTCTCCTGCTATAACCCAAACAAAAGTATAAATGAAAGTATCTAAGGCTTGGGATGAGAGAGTTGAAAGATTATTCCTTAGCCAGAGATATTTTCCTTTTGTAATATCTTTAATTTTATTAAAGAGCCATACATCAAAGGTTTGGCTAATTAGATAGGCAGTAATTGATCCAATTACAAATATGGGAGAATAAAAAGCAAGAGTTTCTATTGCGCTATGAACAGATTGAGATGATGCAGCTATTTGAGAAGGTAGATAATACGTACTCAAGACCAAGGTAAACATAATAACTATGTTAGATATAGCTCCTAAAATAACCGCTATATTAGCTTCTCTTCTTCCATACTTTTCACTGATTAAATCAGTTGCAAAGTATATTCCTGAGTACATTATAGCTCCCATGCTGACTGTAAAAGT
>MDTG01410176.1_pt1 | contig 10239 bp, 24 predicted proteins | sample 811421 | NCBI WGS metagenome assembly MDTG01 (sample SAMN05326645, study PRJNA326480) | marine metagenome | isolation source: seawater | place: Pacific Ocean: South East | collected 2011 | reverse complement strand
TATTGTTCTTTAATAATTTATTTAATATTTTATTAAAAAACTATAAAAACCATCAAGAAAGGTTAAAAATTATGTAAAATACTGTAATAATCGTTAGCCATACAACTTTATTTTTAACTTGATATAATAGTTCATCTTGTATAATTTAAAATTAGTGGCTGGACTTATATAAAGAGTTTTTTTATTAATCTTTTTATAATTTTACTTTTTTAAAAATTTTGATAAAAAACTATAATATTTTAATTTTTTTCATGTTAGTGAGTACTTACTTACATTGATTTATAGCGAAGTGAGTGTTTACCAACTAAAATTTGACCAAAATTGTATTTACTTTTAATAGAAAATCTACCCTACGCATAAATTTTACCAAAATTGTTTTTGTTATAATTTCTTAAATCTAGCGACGCATATTATAAAACATAACGAAAAGAGCAAGTAATTCGGTTTCGTGAACTATTGTCTTGTCGCATACGTTTTGATACACCACGTTTTAATGGTTTCTTAAATTTTGATGTATTACTAAATTTACCTACATGACTTGGTTTGCGAGTAACAACCCAATTTTTACTCTTGTTCCTGTAATAAATCATACTCGGTTGAGATGTTGTGGATAAAAAGGTATAACCTTTCGATGTGTAATACTCTCCAACAAAGTCAGATAACTTATTACCAATACTCATACCTTGATAATCTGGTAACACTACAGTTCTGTGTGCTTTCTTAATATTTCTTACTGTTGGGTGTGGAAAATGTATAACAGATGAAATGGCGACTGGTTTATCCCATAAAAGTGCCACAAAACATTGAGCAGTTGGATTAATACTTGTATTTAAATAATGATATTCTTTAAACAGTTTCCAAACTTGTTGCTCTGATTTATAAACTTCAATGTTAAGTTCTGGTCGCCTAAGACGCCCCCTAAACAATTCGTTCTTGTTTACGTCAAATACCCAGTCAGGTTCTAACCATTCTAAAATATCATAATGACATGAAACAGCGACAAATCGTTTTTTTGTTTTTCTTACGAATTTATTAATACAATGACTACCGATTTTAGCAACTTGTCTGTCTACAACTGACGTAAATTCGTCAAAACATACTAAGTCTTTACTTTCTAACAATGCTCGTACGACATTCACTCTAAACTGTTGACCTGTACTTAACGCATCAAATGGTAGTAACCACAATGGTGGACTTGCAAAACCAATAGCACCAAGACATTTGATTATATCTTTTACATTTATTTTTTTATCAAATTCGTCAACAAACGATGATTTACTCTCCCAAGTTATATCTTTTACATAATTATCTTTAAATAGTTTTTTAGCTAAACTGGTTTTACCACTACCTGATGTACCAACAATGACACCAATTTGCCAGTCAAAGGTTAAGTCAATGTCAAAATCAAATTGTTTTTTTAGTATGGATTCTGGTTTTAGGTCGTAGATACCACAAATTTGTTCAGTTCTAAATGTTTTCTTATATGGTGTCTGTTTTAAAAACTTAACACTTTGCATTGATACCCTCTGTTTTCAAGTTCTTCATAGAGTTCCTCTTGTTCTTCTACTGATTTTAACTCTACTAATACTTCAAATTTTTCTTCTAAGTCCAACTCATTAGTATTTTGTTCTTTTATGTCTTCAACTAGGTCAAATTCTAACTCTTTCAATTCTCTGTCATCAAAACCAAGTATATTAAGATTTATGTCTGAGTTCTTTAAACTCGCTATCTCTAACGACAATATACCTTTATCAAAACTAGAATTTTGTGCTATTTGGTTATCTGCTATAATAAACGCTTTTTTTTGTTCTTCTGTTAAGTGTTCTATCTTTATAGTTGGAACTGTTTTCATCTTGAGTCGTTTTGCGGCTTGTACACGACCATGACCAGCTATAATATTGTTCTTACTATCTATAAGAACTGGATTGTTAAATCCAAATGATTTGATGGACTCTGCTATTTGTCCTATTTGTTTATCACTATGAAGTCTTGCATTATTCTTGTAAGGAATTAGAGTTTCAATAGCGACTTGCTCTATTTGTTCCATTCAAAGATATTAGCAGATGTTTTTTACAAAGTAAACTTTTTAAAAGTTTATTGGTCTTGTTCCATATCTAAACTGACCTTTACCACTACTATCGCTATATGGATTATAGCCAGGGATTGTATATCGTGTTTGTCTTGTGTAAATTGGCTCACCACTACTTGTGTAACCACTAACAATATCTCTGAAAACTCTATTACTTTGCCCAGGGACATTTGCTCTCTCACCTAACTCACTAAAAGATGTAAAGTTAGTATATGGTGTAAATGCTGGTGGTTTATCTTCTACTGGTGCTACTGGTTGAACTGGTGGTTGATAAATATTACTTTGCATTGGTGTAAATGTTGGTGATTCCATTGGTGTAAATTCTGGTGGAGGTTCACCTATCCCCATTTGACTTGGACTTGGTGGTGGTTGCATCATTGGTTGATTAAACGAACCGAATGGATTATATGATTGTTGCATCATAGGTGGTTGTAACAACGATTGATTCATAAAAGAACCTCTGTTATACATATAATCAGGCATCGCCATATAATTAGGCATACCAAATGGTGTAAATGACATTGGTGCTGGCATAAAACCAAAATTACTTCCTGTAACCTGTTGACCAAAAAATGGATTATATCCTATAGGGTCGTAGGCATTGTAAGGTGCTCCTAAATATCCACCACTCATACCATTTTACTCCTAGATTTTTTTGTTTTACTTTTTTTCTTTTTTCTATTTTTAGCTAAGGTTTTTAAATCAGCACCTGTGATTTTATTACGAGGTGGTGCGACTCGTGCAAGTTTTTTTTGTTTTGATGAATATTTACTAAATGGCATTATGCTTTCATTCTAGCTTTAATTTTTTTCTGGACTGATTTAGGTAATTCGTTTAAGTGATATAACCTCTGACTACTTGCTGTGTGTGTTTTACCACTATGTAGGTGTCCATTAGGCATTTTGTGATACTCGCCTTTATGTAACCTACCTGACTTAAAGTAATGTGGTACGCCTTTTGCCATTTACTTTTTCTTTTTTGTTTTCTTTTTCTTTTTTTTTGGAAAACCAGCTTTCATATTTGCATATGCTTCTTTACTGATTGTAGATTTCTTTTTAGTGCGACTTATTCCTTTTTTTCGTCTTTTATTTATATTTTCGTATAAACTCATTTGTTAAGCTCGTCTTGTGTATTTCTTTTTCTTAACTTTTGCGACTTTTTTATTTTTAGTTTTTTTACCATAACCCATACCCATATCTGCATTAAGGTAGTTTTTCATCATTAACATTGCTCTTTCATCAGTCATAGCCATAAAATTTCCTTTTAAAAGATGTCCGACTCAATTAAGAATCGGACATTAGTTTTTATCTATTGTTTTTGGAGGGTAAACAATAATTATAGGTTAGCATACTGTGTAAAGTTGTCAAATAAATTATTTGGTGTTTGACTTGTATGACTTTATAACTTATACTAGGATTATATTTTTAGAAAGGATAAATTATGAACATAAAAGTAGACGATACTATTAAGTTTAAGTTACCAAAAGTTATCGAGGATTATAAGTCGATAGGTGGTAGTTTAAACTCATTACAAGATTCCCTTATAGATTGTGTTGGTACTGTAATTGACGTTTGGAAAAATGGTCAAGGTGTACAGGTTCATGTCCATTATGATGGTCAATTTGAATTACCAGTAGACATATCTTTAGTAGATAGAGTGATTAAGACACATAGTGGTAGTGCGTATGATAGAGGAAGTGCAGACAGGTATTACAATCGTGAGAGGTCACCACATCTCTACTACAATAAAAACAAAGATAATGAGATGTTAATAGAAGAATCGAGAATGACTGATTTAGCTATTGATGACTACAATCTTGGTTACGATTTTGAAATGGACAGAAAGGTATGGGAGTAACATGAAAAAAATATTTCCAGTATCAGTAAAGTTTTTTAATAAAGATTTAATTTATACAGAAACTGAATGTGCGTATAAAGTAAAGGATAACTCTATTTATTGGACATCGTTATTTGATGACCATGAAAAAGGTTATGAGTGGTGGAATAAACATAGTGACACATTTCAATGGAAGAAATTAGATGATTGGTCATATCATGTACCTAACAGAGAGGTAAAGAGTACATGGTCAGACAGACATATAATTATTGATATGTTGAAGTTTGTTAATCCACAAGTTAGTCAATTTGATAATGAATAAGGAGATTATTATGAATCAACCTTTTGTAGCATTTCGTGTGACAGACGAAGAAAAAAAAGAAATAAAACACTTTATGATTGAATGTAAATGTAAAACATATAAGGAATTGTTATACTTAGCTATGGATTTATATAAAAACAATCAGAATAAGTGAGTAAACGATTTATATTTTTATCTATTGTTAATTTTGGTGTTGTAATTGTATTAATTAATTACATTATGTTTCTTCACATCAAAGTAGAAATATTAAAGGGAGATGTACTTAATGTGGTCGGTAATATTCGTGAAACTTGTTACTACTTTTCGGAACAAGAGTTTGAACAAAGTAAGAAATGGTATGAACTACAAATCGAAAACTGATAGGTCTTATCCAAACAAATATTTAGAAACACAACGAATAAAAGCAATACAGTTTCTCAAAGATAAAAATATATGTGTTAGTGATTTAATAAAAATATTAGGAGATAAACAATGGGAAAATTTAAAGAAAAAACCATCGAAATGGAAGAAAAAAAAGTAAACGTTAAGGTTGACGATTTTAGTTTTTTACGAACCATTAATGTAAATCATGCAGTTGAAAAGAAAGGTAACTTAAGTTATGTATCTTGGGCAAATGCGTATGACATATTAATGCAACTAGACCCAAGAGCAACATATCATCACCATGAGTTCGAGGTATCTCGTGTTCTTGAGGGTAAAAACAACAGTTATCTTATTACTGAGAAACAAAAGTACGAAAGTTTACCCAATGGAACAGCGATGGTGTATACGAGTGTATTTGCGTTTGGTAAGACTAAAACAGCACATTTACCTGTGATGGACTACAAAAACAAACCAATAGCAAACTTTGATTCGTTTCAACTGAATACAGCACTTCAAAGATGTTTAGCAAAAGCGATTAGTTTACATGGTATTGGTTTATATATTTATACTGGTGAGGATTTACCACCTAATCCAGAGATAGAAAGAAAGATTAAGAAATGTAAAACATTAGATGAACTCAAAGAAGTTTGGGAAAGTCTTACAGTTGAAGAACGTAACATGGGTATTACTTACAAGAATCAGAAGAAAGAAGAACTATCTAAAAATGAAACTACACAGGGAGAGGTAGATGAAACAAAGAAGTGAGGAATGGTTTGAGGTTCGTAAGAATCGACTAACTGCATCTGATTTTGCAAGTGCGTGTGGTTTGAACAAGTACAAATCACGACAAAAACTGTGGGAAGAAAAAACTGGTAAGAAACCACCTGATGAAATTAATGTTGATATGCAACGTGGTATTGACTTAGAACAATCAGGTATAGATGTATTAGAGGTTGAAACTGGTCATATAGCAGAAGAAATTGGGTTTAAGATACATAAAGACCATGATTGGTTAGGAGCAAGTCCTGATGGAATTATTGGTGATAAATTTGTAGTAGAAATAAAATCACCAAGAGTTGTACATAAGGAAGTTCCAGAACTGTATGTACCACAGATACAAGGTCAAATGGAGATATGTAACATAGACCAATGTTATTTTATAAGTATTAATGAAGATGGACATAACATTTTACTTATAGATAGAGATAAGAATTACTGGAATGATATGTTTGTAAAATTACAAGAGTTCTGGGAATTTGTTAAAACTGACACCAAACCACCAATAAGGAGAAAATAATGTCAAATCAAGAAGATTACTTTAAAGATAAAAACAATGTTGGAACTGTATGGAAAAACACCAACAAGACTAACGATAAACAACCAGAGTTTAGTGGATTAGTTAAAGTTAATGGTGAAATGTACAGATTGGCTATTTGGGATAATGGTAAGAATTTATCACTTAAATTTCAAAGTAAAGACGAATACCAACAATATAGTAATAAATCATCACAACCAAAGACAGTAGATGATTTACAAGATGATGTACCATTTTAGAAAGGATAAAGATGAACTATTATGAACGTTTACAAAATATGTCAAATGACAAATTAAATGCGTTGTACAGCCAACTCTCTAGTGGAGTTGGTGGTACAGGAACAAAAGACACACATTTATTAAGACTTGTAGAAGAAGTTTTATATGAAAGAATGGAGTCACATGACATTGAAAATTTACATGAATGAGTATTATGACTAGAAAAAAAGAAGATATAGATTACGAATACCTATGTGGTCAAATTGACTTTATTAAAAAAATATCTAAAGATAAAAATTTTGATATATCTTATGTATTACAACTTGTAAGGATTAAAGAAATATCTGAAACAAATAGAGTATTACAAGATATTAGAGATAATCTTGATTTAATTACAGAGGTAATCGAAACACAACATTAAAAAAAGGTAAGACTATGGCAACGAGAATGTTAAGGCAAGGAATATGGAATAGTGAGAAATTTAACTGTTTACCATCAGATACTGTTCGACTGTGTTTTTTAAGGTTGATTAGTGAACAAGATGACTTAGGTAATTTAGAGGGTAATATTTTTGGATTATTTAGATTGTGGCGAGATTTTGATGGTATTACATCTATTGACAAAGCAACATTGGTATTAGAACAACTAATCGAGAAAGATTTGGTGCGAATGTATAAAGGTAAAGAAGATGATTCTAGTGAGGAAAAAGATTACATTCATATACTAAATCATAGACAAAGAGTTCGATACTTTAAAAAACTTTATCCAATTAGTCCATTTCAGTTAGATGAGGAACTTAATAAAATCAACAATTTAAAAGAAAAAAAGACAGGTGTAAGACCAACTCAAGGTATACTTAAGACAGGTTCAAGCTACATAGATATAGATATAGATAAAGATATTGATATAGATAATATAAGTTTAGCTAAAGCAAAACATCTTGTAAAAAGTGATGATGTAGTAGAGATACTTACATTTCTTAATCAAAAATCTGGTCGTAATTTTCCAATCTATAAACCTAATGGGAAACAAACTAAGAATTATGAGTTAGTACGACAGTTACTTAAAGATGGTTATTCCAAAGATGATATTAAATCTGTAATAGCTAAGAAGAATAGAGAGTGGAGTACACAACAAAATATGTCAATGTATATTAGACCACAGACTTTATTTAGTAAATCAAAGTTTGAACAGTATCTTGGTGAATTAAGTGAGGTGAGCAAATGAATTGTCCAGATTGTGATAGACAGTTATATGGTGACACTTGTTCTTGTGGTTGGACTAAGAATAAAAGTCATGTGACTGGTAATCCATTTAAGTATGGTATTGAGATTGATGGCATTTGGTATGATAGACAATGTGCTAGAGTTATTAACAGTAAACGATGTGGAAAATATGGAACAGTATCTATTGGTGGTGGCTCATATTATTGTAGTGAACATATAGATGATGAACTTGGTACAACATCTACTAAAAGAGATAATTCAGGACACATGAGAAACATTAAAGATATATTGAGTTTATCTATTAAAAGGAGAATTAAATGACAGAGATACAAAAAATATTGTATGACGCAGAGCAAAAAGCAAAACAGTTTGCACAGGCAGAAAGTAATAGAGTTTATTTAGAAGAATTTAAAAAATCTAAATTAGCAATATTAATGAAAGAATTTAACCAGCAAGGATTTGGTGCGATATCAGCACAAGAAAGAGAGGCAAGGTCACATAATGAGTATATTGAATTATTAAAAGGTTTGACAGAGGCGACAAAAAAATCAATGCAACTTAAGTATGAATTACGAGTGATTGAGTGGAAAGTTATGTTACATCAAACTAAACAAGCAGATAGACGTGCAGAAATGAAGTTAGTAAATGCACAGTAAAAAGTTTAGAGAGTTAGCAAAAATATGTCCCCATTGTATGTCTTGTGGTTTAGAGAATCCAAATGGAGATTTATTATGTTTAGCTCATAGTAATGGATATAAAGATGGGAGAGGATATGGACATAAAAGTAATGATTTGTTTGGTGCTTTTTTGTGTCATAACTGTCATATGATGGTTGATGGACAAACAGGAAAATTAGATAGATTTGAAAAAAGACAAAAACATTTTCAAGCATGGCAAAAATCAATTAGATGGCTTATTAAAGAAGAACTCATTACTTTACGTTCCAAGTAGTAAAGAAATTAATGATATTGTTGATAAGACATTTGGTTTACAATTTTGTCATCATTGTAAAAAAAAATTAAGTTGGACTACTGCAAAAAGTATTGGTAACAATACAGATAAAAAATTATGTAGATATTGTTGGAATAAAAGATATGGTTAATTCAAGAAAAAAAGGTTATCGTGGCGAAAAATTGTTTCGAGATAAAGTTAAAGAACAACTAGGAATAGAAATACGACCACCATCGGTAGGAAGTGCTGGTGATGATGGAAAACTTAGAGAGTTCTCTTGTGAGGTAAAAAATTGTAAAACAATACAATTTAATAAATGGGTAGAACAAGCAAAAAGTAATTCTGATGGTGAAAATTGGTTACTTGCAATAAAAAAAATTAACTCAACCGAATTTAATTTTGTTGTAAGTGAAAAAACATTTTTTAAACTGTTACGAGTCTATATGGACACTATATAATTCATATGAAGAAAAACTACCCAATAATGTACCAATGTAGTAATGATGAGATAAGAAAGATACTTGACAATGCACTAGGTAAGCAGTATTGTAAACGATGCAACAAAAAAGTTGACCATTTAGAAACGAAATACTCTGGTATGCGTGATAAAGGTTACTGTTTAAAATGTTGGAATATTTGTTATGGTAGAGATAAAAATTATTAATTAAAAAATTCAGGAGGGTAAATGATTACCAATGATAATAGATGGTCGTATTGTCCAGAAAATGTTACTAAACTTAAATACATGTTGGATAGATGTAATCCAGATTGTAATTATAAAGTATGGAGTTCAGTTGTTAGGTCTATAAAAACATTAGTTATTGAAAACAATTGGAATAACACAGAATTAAAAGAGATAGTTATTAATTGGTGTAAAAAAGCAAAACAAGATAAAAATAGTTGGCATAAAAATCCGATAACAAAATTAAAACAGTTTGACCATTTTTGGAACAATCCAAGAATTAAAGGAGTAAAACCAATACATATAGAATCTTTTGAATATTATTACGAAACATATTTTCGGCAAAACACCATAGATTATAATAAAGAGTTAGATATACCAAAAAATCCTGTGTATGAAACAATTCAACAAGAAATTAAAAATAGACCACAATTACAAAAATTTAATCCAAATCGTGAGTATAAAGCATTACATGAGATTATGTACACATTATCAAGACTTGGTAAATTTTTTAATATTAAAAATACATATAGTACATATGGAAGAGATAAAGATTTTATTCTGATTACAGAATTAAAAGACATCGTAAGTATGATGAGTCAATCAAATCCAAACAAATATGTTGAAGTTAGTTTTGCTGATATAAACAGATTTATGAGTAGAGTTTATAAAACAAGTTTTAAAAAAGGAACAAGAAAATTTTGGATTAACAATAAACAAAAAAAGAAAGAGGGTTTTAAATTGTTAAGTTTAAGTAAATTTGCTCACGAAGTAAAAAATACATTTCATCTTGATAATTTTACTATTCCTCATATAGAAAGTTCTACTGATAAATTACTAAATAATATTGCTACTACTATTGATGAAGTAAATGGTACAAAAAACAATTCTCATAATCATTTAGAAAAGATAAAATCTAAAATAGAACATACAAAAGAAATTATAAGTATGACTCTTGATAAATTGTATGAGGAAATTGAAGTCAAACATAGTCAAAACACTTGATGGTCGTGAATTAGACTCATGGTCAGAAGAATATCGACTGTATTGTGAGGCGAAACACATTCTTACCACTTATAAAACAAGTCAAGAAAGACAATGGTGGCTAATGAAGATAAAAGATAAAAGAGGTATTGATGGTTACAACACAGTTAGAAATGAGATGATAAGACTACATAAATCTAAACCTGACTTATTTGCTTAATGTAAAAATGACTGATATAATGTAGTTTCTCTA
>MDTG01390676.1_pt1 | contig 10239 bp, 9 predicted proteins | sample 811421 | NCBI WGS metagenome assembly MDTG01 (sample SAMN05326645, study PRJNA326480) | marine metagenome | isolation source: seawater | place: Pacific Ocean: South East | collected 2011 | reverse complement strand
TGCCGAGGGCGAGAGTCGAACTCGCACGCCCTAAGGCAAAGGATTTTAAGTCCTTCGTGTCTACCATTCCACCACCTCGGCTAATTTATTGGAGGCGACGGGCGGATTCGAACCGCCGAATAGAGGTTTTGCAGACCTCGGCCTTAGACCACTTGGCTACGTCGCCATTAAAAGATAATTAGTTTAATTTATAGAAAAGATAGTTTAATTTATTGCAAAGAAAACGTAAAATAAATCTATGATACCCCTAGACAAATCAAATAAGAATACTCCGGTGTATGAAAACTACTTAAGAGTGCTTCCATTTTTTAAAGATCTTGTCTACGCCAAGAAGTCATCTATAAGTAAATATTGGGCTGAAGAAGTATCTGGATTTGAGTATATTTTTGATTCATCTCCATTAATTATTAATGACTTAAGAAGCCATTGTTACCATATAACTGGAGAAATTCCTTACCCATATAGAAATCATCATGAATTTAGGTCGGGTCAATTTTTACAAAAACTCAAGTTACTTAGATCTGAATCCCAAAAAATAGACAAAGACTTAGACTTATTAGTTTCTGAGCCAGAAATATTAGGGGGCTTTGGATTTAACATTGAAGATAAATTTATAAATAAAGATACACTGAAATTTTATGAGTGCATGATTGCTCTACAAAAATCTAATGCCATTGACGCTAATAATAAAGAAAAAAAATCTGTTATATGTGAAATCGGAGCAGGCTGGGGAGGTTTTGCACATTGCTTTTGTACTATTTTTCCAAATACAAAATATATAATTTCAGATTTACCAAACACATTAATATTTTCTTATTTATTTCTTTCAGAAGCTTTTCCAAATAAAAAAGTAAAGCTATTTAATTACGAATCAGAATCTATTGAAGATTGTGATTTTCTATTAATTCCTAATACAGAATTTAACAATTATAAAGGAACTATAGATGGGGCTATAAATATATGCTCATTTCAAGAAATGACATCTGAACAAGTATCAGAGTACATAGAAACTCTTCATGGCATGGGGTCTAAATTCATATATTCATTAAATAGAAATTTAAATAAAAATAATTTAGGACTTAAAAATCCAATCAGTTATCATATTTCTGAAAAATATAATTTAGAGAAAATTGATATCCTAAAAATTCCTTACACTGAATTAAATTTAAGTCAAACAAATACATCTAAAGTTAATATAATTAAAAGTATAATAAAAATGTTATTAGGAATAAAAAAAGATAAGCGAGTATTAGAAAACAATTACCAACACTTAATTGGAAAATTATAGTGGTGCCGAGGGCGAGGCTCGAACTCGCACGCCATTTCTGGCACAGCGCCCTCAACGCTGCTTGTCTACCAATTCCAACACCTCGGCTAATTTAGGTGGCAGGAGCGGGAGGATTCGAACCCCCGACCTAAGGTTTTGGAGACCTTCGCTCTACCAACTGAGCTACGCTCCTAAATTAATTCGGTGTTAATAAACTTTAAATAGAAAAGGATATTCTATCAACTTGATTAAATAATAATCAACAAAAAAAAAGGAGCGGCCTTCAACCGCTCCTTTAAAATTATATTATTTTCTATAAAGCCTTTTTGCCCTTTTCATTTGTTCTTATTCTTACTGCTTCCTCAATTTTGGATATAAAAATTTTACCATCACCAATAGATCCTTCTCCAGATTTGGCACCACTAATTAATATATTTACTACCTTATCCTTAAGTTCGTCTGAGACTACTGTAGTAATCAAAGTTTTAGGAATAGCTGCTCTAGTTATAGCAGAAGTCCCCCTACCAGTTAAAACCTCAACCCCTTTTTGATTTCCTTTGCCAGTTACATTTGTCATGTAATAACCTCCAACACCAGCTTCCTCAAGAAGCTCGCCAATTGAACTTGCCATTTCAGGTCTTATTACTGCTTCTATTTTTATCATATTTTGTTCTCCTTTTTTTATTCATACTAGGGGCGACACTACGCCGCCCCTATTGCAAGAAAGAAATTTTGTTTTTAATAAGATGGATATTATTATCAAACTTATTTCATTTCTTATATTATTACTTAATCAGCCCCATCAGCAATATATCCACGTTCACCATGAATATTTACGTCTAGTCCACCCAATTCTGTCTCTTCAATCTCTTGCAATCCTAAGCCAGGAATTACATCTAGAATTTTAAGAATAATAAATGTTACAACTGCTGAGTAAGCAAATGTAGCTAAAATACCTACTAATTGCTCCAATACAATTGCTCCATTTCCTTCAATCAAGCCTTTTACTCCACCAATTGCTTCTGCAGCGAACACTCCTGTCATCAATGCCCCCCAAGCTCCACCAACTCCATGAACACCAAATACAACTAAAGCATCATCAATTCCGGATTTTTCCATTGCCATAGCAGATAAATAGCAAACTATACTGACAGTTAAACCAATCATCAATGCTCCGCCAACATCAACCCAACCACAGGCAGGAGTTATGGCTACAAGCCCAGCTACAGCACCCGTGGCTGCACCTACTGCACTCATTTTTCCTGTATGAAGCCCGCTAATTACAAGCCAAGTTAGAGCTGCCATTGCAGCAGCAGTATTAGTAGTTAAAAATGCGTTTGCAGCTACTCCATCTGCAGCTAATTCACTACCTGCGTTAAATCCGAACCATCCGAACCATAGTAAAGATGCCCCCAAAATAACATAAGGTACGTTATGAGCAACAATAGTTCCTGCTGCTCCCCCTCTTCTTTTTCCTACCATCCATGCTGCAACTAATGCAGCTGCACCTGCGTTTAGATGCACCACTGTTCCACCAGCAAAATCTAGAGCTCCTTGATCCCCAAATACTCCTTGGCTTATCCAGCCTCCACCCCATACCCAATGGCATATAGGAGCGTAAACTAAAGTTACCCACAAAGTTATAAAGATCAAATAAGTAGAAAATTTAAATCGTTCTACAAATGCACCAGTAATTAAAGCAGGTGTAATTATTGCAAACATACCTTGGAAAATCACAAACATAATATCTGCAGCAGGATCAGTTGAAGTCATGTTAATGCCATTTAACAGCACATAACTAAAATCCCCTATAAAAGCATTTCCTTCACCAAAAGCAAGACTATAGCCCCATAATACCCATATAACAGGCATAAGAGCCATTGCAGCAAAAGAGTACATCATAGTGCTAACAACATTTTTAGCTCTTACAAGTCCTCCGTAAAAAAAAGCTAGTCCTGGTGTCATAAGCAACACCAAAGCGGAAGCGACCATCATCCAGGCCATACCTCCAGAATCAAATTCAGGCATAATAATATCCTTTCTATAAATTTATCTTAAGTGAATAACTTATTGTTTTTTAGAAAGAAAATGTTTCTTGAAATAAAAAATATGTTACTAAAATGTTACATTAATCTTATTTTTTAACGTAAATATTAATTATTTACTTTTTTCTTTACGAAATAAGCAAGTAAAAGAAGTATTATACTACTAAGTTCGAACCCCATTGAGCCACCATTGCAACTTCCCAATGCCCCATTATTTAATTCTGAAGAAGTTGAAGTTTCATTTTTTCTATCGATTATTCCAAGATCTTTTTTCCATTGAATTTCAAGATCATCTAAAGAAACCCCAAAAGAAGAAATAAAGCTATCTTCTATTGATTTCTTGTTAGAAATTTCTTTCATTAACTTAATCATGGAGCCTTCAGGAAAATTATTAATTAAAAATTCAACAAAAGACTTTGACTGTCCGTAAGCAACTAAAGTTAAATTGGGGTTACCTGGAAATCTATTTAATGAGCTAAATGGAAATAACCTTCCTGTATCAATAGCCCATTCTAAATATCTATCGTATCCTTGGCCTTGTTCTATATTTCCAAATTCAGCTAATCCTTCATTAAGCCATAAAGGTACCCCTAAATATGAAGACTTGGTAGCCCTTGCAACTATAATATGAGTAATTTCGTGAGTGGCTACACCTAATGCGGATCCAGAACCCCCATCAACTAACACAACATTCTCTGTTGCAAATGCTTGCCCTTCAGTGATTAATGAATTTGCTTGAGTTTCACTCTTTTTTACAACAACATCGAACATTTCAGAATAATTGTTGTACATCATAACTGATATATTTTCGTTTTTTTCTACACCTAATAAGTCTGAAATTTTATATACAGAGTCTTCGCATGCTTCAAGCATCTTTTTTGCTCTTCTAGAAACTGGCCCATGATAATAAATTGTTACTATTTCTCCTTCTACCTTTTCCCACTCAAACCTTGAATCTAAAAATATATGTTCTTTTTTTTCAGTAACATGTGAGGTTCCATCCTTAAAAAATATTTCAAAGAAATAAGTTAATTTACTTCCAGGCGGAATATAACTAGATGAACGTTCTGTTGAAAAAAAATATTTTAAAGATTCATTTTCTAGAAAATTATCCAAATTTAAATATTCATACTGATAAGATTTTCTTCCATCAACTTTGAATTTAATTTGAATATCATCGATGCTTTCTTTACTTAACAAATCAATACTAAATTCAATCCCTTTAGGAATAAAAGATTTTGCTGAATCATTTAACACTATGCTTTGGTCTGCGCTTAAATAACTAGCATTAATAGTAAATGCTAATAATAAAATAAATAAATAATGAAATTTAATTAGAAAAAAATATTTTTTTTTCATTCTATTTCCTCAGAAGTTTCCAAAACAAGAAAAATCTATGAACTAGCCCTACTGAAACAGCTAAAGTTAAAACGTATATCATTATTATTGGGCTAAAAAATATTAATCCAAGCCCAACAATTAATATCCTCTCAGGTCTTGTGAACATGCCACTTTTTGAATTATAACCCAACCCTTCTATTCTTGCCCTTAAATAACTTATCATTAATGAAAAAACGATTGATATACTTGTCATAAGTACAATAATCTCTTCATTTTTTGAAGAATAATAATAAATAACTCCAATTAAAATTACTGCTTCGCCTAATCTATCTAGCGTTGAATCTAAAAAAGCACCTTTATCAGAATCTTTTTGTAATTTTCTAGCTAGAGCTCCATCATATACATCCATTAATCCGGACAGCATAACAAGCATTCCGGATAATCTAAAATTCCCTTGAGCAGCAAAAAAAGTTGCAACAAAAACTGTAAAAAACCCTAGTATAGTAACAAAATTCGGTGTGCATCTAAGTCTCACAAGAATATTAACAACAGGGTCAATTATCACGCCTTCAGCCATTGACCTTAAATTATCTCTAGATCTTTCAAAATAATCAGCCAATTTTTAAACTCTTTTCATAATTAAAAACTATATTTCTAGAAACTTCTCGCCAAGAATATTTTTTTGAAAAATTAATCCCATTTAATGATAACTTATTTATCATTTCTCTGTTGTCAATTAGTTCAATAAGAGCACCTGAAAGACTTCTAGCGTCTCCATTTTTGAAAAGAATGCCATTCTCATAATTATTGACTATACCTCTATAACCATCAATATCTGAAGCCACAACAGCCAATCCTGAAGCCATAGCTTCTAAAAGTACTATTCCAAAACTTTCATTTTCAAGAGCAGGAGAGCAAAAAATCTGAGAGCTATGGTACATATCGACCAAATCTTGACCTTCCATATGATCATAAAATTTACAATTAGGGATATTTTTATACTTGTTTGATAAAAGAGAAACTCCTTCCCCGACCAAATTTAATTCTACAGTGCTATATTTTTTGTTAATAATCTTGAAAGCCTCAATAAGTATTTTTATCCCTTTACGATCTTCATTCCTACCAACAAATAATATTTTTCGTTTTTTATGATCTTTGTTTATATTATGATTAAATCTTTCTAAATCCACTCCGTTTGGAATTAGTTCATAAGGGAATTCATATCCATAATTTTTTAAAGTTAAAGCAGCTGTCTTGGAAACACAAATTTTTGATAAAGAGCTTATTATCCAATCTCGGAATAAAAAACCCCAAAATTTAAATTTCCAACTTGAGTTAAATGTCGCGTGAAAAGTTAATACAACCGGAGATTTTGAAAAAATTAACGAAAATAATGATACAAAGGGAACTAGGGGTTCATGAATATGCATTAAATCAAAGGAATTTTTTTTAATAAAATTTCTTACTTTAATTATTGAGATAAAATTTACAGAAATAGACGCTTTTGTTGAACCAAAATTAACTATAGTTGGATTTCCAGCATTTAAAAAATTAATATTTTTAATTCTAAATAATTTATTTGAAGAGGGTGCAATAATTGAAACTTTATTTCCTTGATAAGTTAGTTCTTTGGCTAAATTAATAACATGATTGGTTACACCACCAGTTTTAGATATATCATATGGCGAAACTATCGCAACTTTCATTCTAATAGCTTACTGCCTGGCCATCTTTTCTGGAATCCGAGCCTCCTATTAATACATTATTTTTATAATTATTTATAATTTGCCCTCCCCCAAACAATCCTCTTTCGTATCCACTTTTTATATCTACATTATGCCCTCTGCCCCTTAATTCTTGAATAACTTCATTAGGAAATGAATTTTCTAAATAAACTAAATCTTCTTCTATACTTACACTAAACCTTTTGTTATCTAAAGCAGATTGAGGGCTCATGTCATAATCAACCATATTAGAAATTACTTGCATGTGACCTTGGGGTTGCTGAAAACCTCCCATGACACCCATTGAACTAACTAACTTACTTTCCTTTGTAATCATTGCTGGAATTATTGTATTAAATGGCCTTTTTAACGGTTCAAAAATATTTGGATGGTCTTGGTTTAATGAAAATAATGCCCCTCTATTTTGCAATGCTATTCCTGTTTCAGGAACCACTAACCCTGTACCAAAACCTTGATATAAGCTGTTAATTAATGAGCAAGCATTCCCTTCTCCATCGATTACTGAAATATAAACTGTGTCTCCTTGTTGTTTAAAATTTCCTTTCCTGTAACCGTAATTTGATTTAGAAGAATTAATTTCATTAAATCTTTTTTTAGCATATTCTTTAGAAAGTAAATGATCTATAGGAACTTTGAATTTATCTGGGTCAGCTACGTACCAAAGAGCATCCCGAAAAGCTATTTTCATTGATTCAATTTGATAATGTACCTTCATTAATTCGGAATCAAATTGATCAAAATTTTCAAATATGTTTAATGCAATCAGCGCGGCTATACCTTGCCCGTTAGGAGGGCATTCCCAAACATCATATCCTCTATAATTTGAAGTTATAGGCTCCACCCATTCGCTTTCATGATTTAAAAAATCTTCTTCAGAAAGCCATCCGTGAAATTGTTTAATATAATCTGAAATTTTATTGGGCACTTCTCCTTGGTAAAAATAAGATTTTCCATTATCTGAAATGCCTTTTAATATATTCGCTAAATTTGGATTCGAAAATTTATCTCCAAATTTTGGAGATTTATTACTTACTAAGAAATCGCAATTATTATTTATTGATAATTTATTTTCACTTATCTTCCAAAGATGCGCAGTAATTTCTGATACTCCAAAACCTTTGTTAGCAATATCAATTGCAGGCAATAATACTGTATCAAGAGAGAATTTTCCAAATTTATCTACTAATTCTTGCCAAGCATCTACTGCACCAGGAACACTAACAGACATGCCAGAAAATTCACCTTGAAGAGGGATATGATCAAGACCAAATTTAGCAAAATCTTCAATAGTTGAATTTCTACCTGATCTCCCACTTCCGTTCAAAGCTTTCACTGAAGAAGAGCTTTTATCATAAATAAGCGCGAATACATCTCCACCTATTCCTGTTGACATTGGTTCAACTACATTCAATACTGATGTAGCGCATACAGCTGCATCAACACAGTTGCCTCCTTTTTTTAAAATATCAAGTCCTGCGTTAGCAGCAAGCGGATTACTAGTTGCAACAATTCCATTAAGCCCTAAAACATCTGAACGCCGAGATGTATATTCATTTATTGAAAACATTTCCATAAATTTTTAATACCAATAATCAAGTTAATATATGAAGCCTATTTTGACCTAGGATTGAATATATCAGTTAAAGCATCTCCAAGTAAATTCCAGCAAAAAATTAATATCCAAACAACTGCTATTGGAGCTAAAATTTGCTCCGGATGGTTTTTTAAAACAGAAACACTGGACGCTCCTCTTCCTGTAACGTCAGCAATCATTATGCCTAGGCTTGGATGAGGAGGCTGAACACCTAGACCCAAAAAACTTAAGAAAACTTCAGTTCCGGCAACAGCACCTAAACCAAAACTAGCTGAAACAATAATTGGACCAATGACATTAGGAAGGATATGCCGAAAAAGAATTCTAGTATTTGATGCCCCTGCAATTCTCGCAGCCTGAACATATTCTCTTTGTCCTACAGACAAAACTTGCCCTCTAACTAATCTCATCATTCCAAACCAACTAAGTGGCAATAAAGCTATACCAATTACTGCAAAATCCACTATGCCCGAAGAGACTATTCCATTTATTCCTGACATATCTTCTATGGTTCGTGCAAAGTCCACAATCCTAGGCCTAAGAGTGGCTGCTAAAATAATAATTAATAAAATATCAGGAAATGCAGCTAAAACTTCTCCTGTTCTTGTAATAATTGAATCTGCTTTTCCTCTAAAGTAGCCAGCAACTAAGCCAAGGCTAACACCAAGGATCAAGCTTCCTGTTACAAGGCCAACTATAGTGATAATCACTGTGGTTTGTATACCCCAAATTATCCTAGTAAATATATCCCTTCCTAATCTATCAGTTCCAAATATGTGATCTAAAGTTGGCCCACTTTGAGTATTCATTAAATCTGTTTCAGAATAAGAGTAAGGGGCAATCAATGGAGCAAAGAGGCCAACTATATAAACTATTATTAAAACTAAAATAACTGAAACGGCGACCTTTTTTTTAAGTAAACTATTTAAGCCATGCCGAAAAGGGCTAAGTGAAGTGATTTTTTGTTCATTATTAATTGTCATTACTATACCTAATCCTTGGATCAAGAAGTACATATAAAAGATCAACAATTAAATTTGCAATCACCAATGTCGCGGTTCCAATTAGAGTTAAAGCCATAATTATTGGGTAATCTCTAGAAAAAATTGCGTCTAAAGCAAATCTTGCAACACCTGGTATTCCAAATATAAGCTCTACAATCAGAGCACCTCCCAACATCCCAGAAAATGACAATCCTAATACAGTAACAACAGGCAATATTGCATTTTTTCCAACATGTTTATAAATAACTTCACGTCTACTTACCCCTTTAGCTTTTGCAAAAGTGATAAATTCCTGACCTAAAACATCTAAAGTGCTTGCTCTCATCAATCTTGCAATTACAGCAATTCCAGGTAGCCCCACAGTTATAGCAGGAAGTATAGATCTTGAATCAAAAATACCGCCCCACCCAGAAACCGGGACCCATCCTAATTCCAAAGCAAAAATAATAATCAAAAATGGAGCAGTTAAAAAAACAGGCATTGCATAAATTATTAAAGTCATAGATACAACAAGCGGATCAATGGGAGTTCCTTGTTTTATTGCTGCATAAAAACCTAATGGAATCCCGAATATAGTAGAAATTAGTATAGATATAATGAATAATTTTGCAGACACTGCCAATTTTGGCGCAAGAAGTTCTGAAACAGTTTTTCCAGGATATTTATAACTTTCACCAAAATCACCTTTTACCGAATCACCAATATACCTAAAATATTGAACAAAAACAGGATCGTTTAGCCCTTTCTTTTCTCTTAAAGAATCTGCTAGCTCTTCAGTATAGTTATTACCAAGAATAACCTCTACAGGATCCCCAGGACCGTATATTCCAAGAATAAAAACCATTAATGCTATAACTAGCATTACTAGTGGAACCCATAGTATTCGTTTAATTGCGTATATTAGCAAAACGTATTTTTTTGTTTATTTAGTTTTGAATATAAACGTTTTTTAGCTTTGGAACAATTAGAGGGGTAAACTCAAATCCTCTCACTCTTGGTTTTATTAAGGCCAATCCTTCTTGATCAAACCACATAGGTAACCAAGGCGCATCATCAATTATCAATTGCTCAGCTTTATTATATTTGCTTATTCTAGTTAGAGGATCTTGGTCAATTCTAGCTTCCTCTAGTATTTCATCAACTTGAGAGTTACTGTATTTCCCATGATTACCTTTGCTTTCGGAGTGAAATAATATATCGATAAAATCTTGAGGGTCAGGATAATCTGCTTGCCATCCAGATC
>MDTG01129595.1_pt1 | contig 10239 bp, 8 predicted proteins | sample 811421 | NCBI WGS metagenome assembly MDTG01 (sample SAMN05326645, study PRJNA326480) | marine metagenome | isolation source: seawater | place: Pacific Ocean: South East | collected 2011 | reverse complement strand
CCGCTTAATCTCCTCAACCGCCCGTGAAGGGGCGCCGCTCCTGTGCTCGAGGCGATCGGGCTGTCACCGTTGGGTCGATCTGACCGGGTTGATCTGACAAGGCGAGTTCGGTTTCCCTGTGATCCAGCCTTTGCCGTCTTGGCTCATCGGCGTATGGTTCGCAGAAGGAGGGATTGCGCTTGCACGGAACCGGCGACGCATTACAGTCTCGGTTTTGCCTTCGTGCAGGACAGTATGAAGGACACTCGAAACCGATATCCGGATCTCGCCGTCAGGGCTGGCTATCGCGATAGGACAGGTTTCGGACATGTCCGACCGGCTACGGCAAGGGCGGCGGCGCGATTGGTGAGATGACATGAGAGTTCGCGGCTTTCCATGCCTTTTTCTTGGGATTCTTCTGATGGCAACTCCCGTCGGCGCCGTCGGACAGTCCCTCGATGAGCACGCGATCCGAGATATGGTGTCGGGCAATACCGCCACGTACTTCTCCGCAGATTTGAGTGCGGTCAAGTCGTATTTCGCGCCAGGCGGCGCACTTCGGGGCCTTTACAAGGGGCGAGAGTTTATCGGTCGCTGGTCGGTTGAAAACGGCCGCTTATGTGTGGACCTGCCCGGCAGCGTAGACGACGCCTGTCGCACGATCGTCCGGCGCCACGGGCACGATCTGCAGTTATTCACGAAAGCGGGCGAGCCCGCAGGTAATTTCGTTATCGAGCACGGCAATCCAGAAGGGTTCTGATGGACCGGCATCGGACCTGTCCGGTGCCACCGAAGCTGTCGGCGACCGCAGACCAGACGAGGCTCATCTCCGTCTAATCCTATGCAGCGCTGGGCCGTGGTGCAGGGTCAGGACCAAGTGGCGCATGCGGTCGTTGCAGGACGGCAACCAGCGCCGACATGTTCCGGGCCCGTTGCGTTGGGCCCAAGGGTCACGATACGCAAAGCAGAGCCAGGACGGAACGTTTGCACGGCATGGCTGCCGCGGCAGGACTTTCCACTGGCGAGCGTCTTTGCTTGTCACCAGCTATAGTTAGCGAAGCTGCGACCGCTCTCGGGAATGCGCGTTGACTGGTTTGGCAATCGACGGCCTTTTGGCCGAATGTCGATTGAGCGCCACAGGCCATTCCCTTGTTGAAGCGCTCGTCAGGCTGTTCGGCCCTGTGCCCGACGCTAACTTCGGCTGCGAGGCCCTATAGCGATTGGAGGTCGTTGATGAAAGTTTTAATTGGGTTTGTACTCGGTATCGTCGCTGTGATCGTTGGCGGGATCGCGTTCATCTATTCAGGTGTCTACAACGTCGCGGCGGTCGATCCGCACAATCCGGTCGTCTCCTGGGCTCTCGAAGCCACGATGCACCGCTCGGTAGCGGCGCGGGCGGACGGAATCGCGGCCCCGGCACGCTTCGACGAGGCGCAGGTCCGGAAGGGGGCCGAGAACTTCAGCAGCATGTGTGCGATGTGCCACGGCGGGCCAGGCGTGGAGCCATCCGAAGTTGGGAAAGGTCTACGACCCGATCCGCCGGAGCTTGGGAATGCGCTTCGACACCTGAGCACGGCCGAGCGTTTCTGGATCGTCAAGCACGGCATCAAGATGACGGGCATGCCGGGCTTTGGCGCCACCCACAGTGACGAGGAGCTATGGGCGATTGTGGGCTTCCTCGATCGTCTGCCTACACTTTCGGCTGAAGAATATCGGAATTTGGTCGGCGACACGGATGGCGGGCACGGTCAAGATCAAGATGGGCAGAGCGGTAGGGCCGGCGACGATCATGAGGGCGCAAGATAAGAGGCGATGCGGCAATTCCGGCTCGGGTCGGCGACGAGGCGGACAGGACACAGCAACGCCGCGGCGTGCGCGACTTGCGGGTGCGGAGCACCGGGCAATCCGCGCCGAGAATGGGCGGGCACCGCTGCTGCTGTTCGGCGGTCGGTGTCGATCCTCGCGTAGCCGGTGCTTTGATCCTGTGCAGCGCGCATCGCTGCGCACGAGATTGTACTACGCGATACTCGCGAGCTTGGCTTGAGTTATGTGCCCATAGGTGACTACGCCCTGATCGGCGACTGCCGGACTGCCGCGCTGGTGTCCCGGGAAGGATCGATCGACTGGCTCTGCCTGCCCGATTTCTCTTCCCCCTCGATCTTTGCCGCGTTGTTGGACGAGGAAAGGGGCGGGCAATTTTCGATCCGGCCAACCGGGCCGTTCCGTATGAGCCGCCGCTACATCCCCGACACCAACGTCCTCGAAACGGAGTTCCGGTGCGAGGACGGCATCGTGCGCCTCACGGACTTCCTGCCGGTGCTCGCCGACGGAGAGTGGAAGAACGAGCTCCAGCCCGCCCGCGAGGTGCTCCGCATCGTGGAATGCGTGGCCGGGAGCGTGGAAATCGAGGTGCGGTTCGCGCCGCGGCCCGATTACGCAAGGGCAGGACGACCGCTCGTGTCCCGCGGCTCGTCGGCCTGGGCGCTGCAATACCGGGACGAGCTCATCCTGCTCCATAGCGAGGTACCGTTGGCATTACAGGGCGAGCATACAGCTTGCGGCACCGTGCGCCTTGCCTGCGGGGACAGACGGTGCTTGTCCCTGAGCTACGCGAAGAGCGATATCGCGGTGCTGCCGCTACTCGGAGAGCATGCTGTTCGAAGGCGGGATGCAACAGTTCGATGGTGGCGGAAGTGGGTTGGCCAGTGCCGCTATGACGGTCCCTATCGTGCGCATGTCGTTCGCAGCGCCCTCGTCCTGAAGTCTTTGGCTTTCGCCCTTTCGGGCGCGGTCATCGCCGCGCCCACGACGTCGTTACCGGAGGCGATCGGCGGCGGCCTCAACTGGGACTATCGGTTCTGCTGGTTAAGGGACGCAGAGCTGACGCTAACCGCGTTCAGCGACCTCGGCTACGAGGCGGAGGCACAGGCTTTTCTGAACTGGCTCCTTCACAGCACGCGGCTCAGCTGGCCGCAGCTGCAGGTTCTGTACGATATCTATGGGGAAACCAGGCTGCCGGAGACGGAGCTGACGCACCTCGAAGGATATCGCACATCCTCGCCGGTCCGGATCGGCAATGATGCACATCGGCAGGTCCAGCTCGACATCTACGGCTCCGTCATCGCGGCCGCCTTCGAATACGTCGAGCGAGGCGGAGGCCTCAGCCGTTCGGAACGCAGGCTGCTCGTCGGCTTCGGACGCGAGGTCTGCCGCAGCTGGCGCGACCCGGATCACAGCATATGGGAAGTCCGCGGCGACAAGCGGCACTATACGTATTCCAAGCTGCTATGTTGGGCCGCGCTCGACCGGCTGTTGCGCCTTCACGCGGCCGGAGTTCTGCGGGTGCCGGCGGTGACGTTTCGGCGGGGGCGCGATGCGCTTCGCCGCACCATCGAAACTGAAGGCTACAGTCGCAATATCGAGGCCTACACGGGGACCCTCGGCGGCACGGCGCTCGATGCGAGCCTCTTGCGGATGACGGCTCTCGGATACAGGCGCGCAAGCGATCCGCGAATGCAGTCGACCTTCGTCCGCCTGGTGTCCGGGCTTGGCCGGGGAGCGCTGCTGCGCCGTTACGACGAGGGGATCAGTCCGGCCGGTCGTACGGAAGGCGCTTTCGCCGTTTGCGGCTTCTGGGCCGTCGACCATCTCGCGCGACTTGGCGACACCAAAACGGCCCGCCGCCGTTTCGAGGAACTGCTCGGGTACGGAAACGACCTCGGGCTCTTCGCCGAGGAGATCGACCCGGAGAGCGGGCGCGCGCTCGGCAACTTTCCGCAAGCCTTCACGCATGCCGGGCTGATCAATGCCGCCCTCGCGCTCGCGCGCGCCGAGAACGGGGAACGCTGACCGATGGAGGGGCTTTCCGACTGGGGCTTTCATCTCCGCAACGTCCTGCTCTGGGGGCTGGTCGCCACGGTCGTGCTGACCACCGTGCTCCAGGGCAGCCAGGGGCTGGGCCTTTCCCGCCTCAGCCTGCCTTTCCTGGTCGGGACGATGCTGACGCCCAATCGTGACCGGGCCATAATCTTCGGCTTCCTGGCCTACACGCTCGGTGGCTGGGTGTTCGCGCTGCTTTATTACCTGACGTTCTACAGTCTCGAGGTGGATTCCGGGTGGCTGGGCGCGGCGCTCGGCCTGCTTCACGGGGCGTTCCTGCTGGTAGCGGTCCTGCCCGTGCTGCCGCACCTCCATCCGCGGATGGCGTCGGCCTACGACGGCCCAACTCCCGAGCGGCGCCTCGAGCCGCCCGGCTTTCTGGGTCTGAACTACGGCTGGCGGACACCGCTCACGACTCTGCTCGGGCACGGTCTGTACGGCGCAATACTGGGTGTCTTCTACCAGGTCCATTCGGCGCATTAGCGGCCAGGGAGCCCCGTCGTCCACCACGCCGCGCGATCGGCGCCTTGCCAATGTTGAAGTCCCGCACCAGGCGCGGAGGTCCGGAAAGGGGAACGGATGTCGTGCGAACCGGCTCGCTCGGGCGAGCGCGGCGTGAATACCCGTCGTGGGCGACGCCGCACCGACAGCGGTATCCGTATGCCGCGGCGGGCAAACGCCCCGGCCCGCAAGCGAACGAAGTCGCGGCTCGTGGCAGCCTCTCGGCCAGGAACCTTGCAATTCGGCTTGTTGTCCGCCACCTTATGAAAGTGGAAAAGCTGTCGAGGCCATGGACAGTCGCTCGATGCGGTTAGCTCTGATTGCGTGCTTGGTGCTCCTGGCGAGCCTTGCTTGGGTTCAATCGTCGGGGGCGAGCGTGCGCCCGCATCTGGTCGACAGCCAGGCAGTCGCCGTCACGGCGAAGGCCGCCGATGCGTTAGCCCATTGCGCTGAAATCGCCACACATTCCGGCGCGCGCCATCAACACGATGACCACGGCGGCGCGAACCATGCCACCGCTTGCTCGGCGCCGGCATCCGCGGGCCTCCCGGCCGCGCCTCCGGGTGTCCCGTTCACGTCCGCATATGGGCGGTCCATCCCGGAGTCGGTGACTTCCCTGAGAGAGCTCGGCATCGCGCCGCCGCGCCGCCCTCCGCGACTCTTTTCCTAAAGATATCCGCGCGACTTCGCGCTTGGCGTTTCGGCTCGGCCGGCTGGTGACATCCCGGCCGCCGGCTCGGCGTCCATAACATTTGCGCCTTCCGACGCATCGGATCGGTACAGGATCGTGCCGGACCGTTCCGAAGGCCTGCGCGGCGCATACCCACGACACCGTGAACATCTGAACTCGAGGAGAGTCCGCCATGAATGGCATCCGCTTTATCCAAGTCGTTTCTTTCGCAGCTGCTGTATTTGCCATGTCCACGCCGGCCCTTGCCGCCGGCGGTCACAGCCAGGGCGAGGGCCATGGCGCCGCCATCGGTGAGCCCGCCAAAGCGTCCGCTGCCACGCGTACCGTCCAGGTCAAGCTGGGCGACATTTTCTACGAGCCCAAGACCGTTCGGGTGGAGCAAGGCGAGACCGTCCGCTTCGTCCTGAAGAATTCGGGCGAGCTGCTCCACGAGTTCAACATCGGAACGGCCGCGATGCACGCCGAGCACCGGAAGGAAATGCTGAAGATGATGGAGAGCGGCATGCTGACCGCGACCGGGGTCAATACCGACATGGCGAAGTCGGACCACTCGTCCCACTCGGGTAGCGGCGGTCACGCGATGAAGCACGACGACCCCAACAGCGTGCTGGTCGAGCCGGGCAAGACGAAGGAGTTGGTCTGGACGTTCACCCGGGCCGCCGACCTGGAATTCGCTTGCAACATTCCCGGCCACTACGAGTCCGGGATGGTCGGCGATTTCCGGTTCGGGCACTGAGCGCAAGCGGCGAAAGAGAAGGAAAACCAACTCATGAGCATATCTTCCACGCTCGGCCGGCGCGCCTTCCTGGCGCACAGCGCCGCTCTGGGCGGCGCCGCTGCGTTCATGCCGCTCCTGCCCGCCTGGGCACGGTCCGGTACGCGCGGACTGGGGCCGGACATGCCGACCCTGTCCGGCGAGGACATCGCGCTCACGATCGGCCGCAGCCCGTTCACCGTCGGCGGCCGGACGGGCCAGGCGATCACGATCAACGGCACGCTGCCCGCGCCGCTGCTGCGCCTGCGCGAAGGGCAGAACGTGCGGATCGCTGTGACCAACGAGCTCGACGAAGACACCTCGATCCACTGGCATGGCTTCCTGCTGCCGTTCCAGATGGACGGGGTGCCGGGCGTCAGCTTCCCGGGCATCCGCCCGCGCGAGACGTTCGTCTACGAGTTCCCGCTCCGGCAGGCGGGCACGTACTGGTACCACAGCCATTCGGGTCTGCAGGAGCAGCTCGGGCACTACGGCCCGATCGTGATCGACCCGGCCGACCCGGATCCCGTCGCCTATGACCGCGAACACGTGCTGGTCCTCTCGGACTGGAGCTTCATGGACCCGGAAACGATCATGCGCAAGCTGAAGGCCGAGAGCGGCTACTTCAACCGCCAGGAGCTGACCTTCGCGGGGCTGTTTCGCGAAGGCGACCCGGAGGAGCGGATGTCGCTCAAGGACCGGCTGATGTGGAACGAGATGCGGATGGACCCCACCGACATCGCCGACATCACCGGTCTGACCTACACTTACCTCGTCAACGGCCACGGACCGGAGGAGAACTGGACCGGGCTCTTCCGCCCCGGCGAGCGGGTCCGCCTGCGCGTCATCAACGCCTCGGCCATGTCGGTCTTCCACGTGCGCATTCCCGGGCTCCCGATGACCGTGGTCAATGCCGACGGCGAGAACGTACGGCCCGTCACGGTCGACGAGTTCCAGATATCGGTCGCCGAAACCTATGACGTGATCGTCGAGCCGAGCGAGGACCGCGCCTTCACGATCGTCGCGGAATCGGTCGACCGCTCTGGCATGGGCCGGGCAACGCTTGCGCCGCGCCCCGGCATGGCCGCAGCGGTGCCGCCGCTCCGGCCCCGGCCCACGCTCGGCATGGACGACATGGGCATGGCCGGCATGGGCGACATGTCGGGGATGGGCCACGGCGCGATGGGCCACGGCAGCGCCGGCGGCATGGCCGGCATGGAGCATGGCGCCATGGACATGGAGATGCGCAATCCGGCCAATGCCCCTGCGGGCATGGCGGTCGGCGTCGGCGTCGACATGATCCCACCGATGCCGCAGGACCGCACCGGCCATCCGGGGCTGGGTCTGACCGATGTCGGGCACCGTGTGCTGACCTATCGCGACCTTGTCTCGCTCAAGCCGAATCCGGACACGCGGCCGCCGTCCCGCGCCATCCAGATCCACCTCACCGGCAACATGGAGCGCTTCATGTGGTCGTTCGACGGCCGCAAGTTCAGCGAAGTCGTCGAGCCGATCCGCTTCGCCCGCAACGAGCGCGTGCGCGTGACGCTGGTCAACGACACGATGATGCAGCACCCAATCCACCTGCACGGGCACTTCTTCGAGGTGGTCAACGGCCATCCCGGGCACCATCCACTGAAGCATACGGTGAACGTGCTGCCGGGCAGCAAGGTGACCTTCGACCTCACGGCCGACAATCCGGGCGACTGGGCGTTCCACTGCCACCTCCTGTTCCACATGCATGCGGGGATGTTCAACGTGGTGACTGTCCGTCCGCTCGAGGGAGGCGCGGCATGAGAATCCTTCCGATCGCACTGGCCGCAAGCCTGGTCGCCGTGCCGGCCATGGCGCAACACGCTGGCCACACGCCGTCGTCGCCTCCGGCGCAAGAGACGCCCGCGGCCGATCCGCATGCAGGGCACGGGACGGGAACGGCGCCCGCCACGAAGCCGCCATCCGACCCCCACGCCGGCCACGATATGAGGCGGATGGAACCGGCAAGCCCAGCGACGCCAACCGATCCGAACGCGGGTCATGACATGGGGGGCGGTTCGTCGTCCGCGCCGCCCGAGGCGCCGCCGCCGGCGGACGCGTTCTCCGGTCCGCGGCATGCGGCCGATGTGCTGTTCGATCCGTCTGCAATGGACGAGGCGCGCGAGCGGCTTCGCCGCGACCAGGGCGCGATCCGGTCCTACCGGGTGATGATCGACCAGCTCGAGACGCGTGTGCGCGACGGGCGCGATGGCTATCTGTGGGATGCGCAGGGCTGGTACGGCGGCGACATCGACAAGCTCTGGGTCAAAACCGAAGGCGAAGGAACCTTCGGCGAGCGGACGGAGCAGGCCGAGGTGCAGGCCTTGTGGAGTCGCGCCATTACGCCCTGGTTCGATGTCCAGGCGGGCGCCCGCTACGATGTCCGGCCAGATCCCGAGCGCGGCTATGCCGTATTCGGGCTGCAGGGTCTCGTTCCCTACATGTTCGAGCTCGACACCGCCGCCTTCGTCTCGAACGAAGGTGACGTCTCCGCGCGCCTGGAGGGCGAGTACGAGCTCCTTATCACGCAGCGCCTGATCCTGCAGCCCAGAGCCGAGATCAATCTCGCGGTCCAGGAGGTCCGCGAGCTCGGCATCGGCAGCGGCGTCAACGATGTCGAGCTCGGGCTCAGGCTCCGCTACGAGTTCGCCCGCGAGTTCGCCCCCTATATCGGGGTGAACTGGGAGCGCAAGCTTGGCGAAACGGCCGACTTCGCGCGCGACGATGGCGAGAGCGTCGACGACCTCTCCTTCGTCGCCGGCGTACGGCTCTGGTTCTGACGCAAACATAGGAGACAGAGATGAAGAAGCTCTTCCTGGCGACGGCGATCGCCGTCCTCACGCCCTTCCTGGTCGTTGCGCCTGTCAACGCCGCGGAGGTGCGGATCGAAACGCTCAACAAGTCCGGAGACCAGCGCTTCGTCTATTCACCGGACCTCGTCCGGATCGAGCCGGGCGATACCGTGGTGTTCGTGCCGGCCGACAAGGGACACAACACCGTCTCGATCGCCGGCATGCTCCCCGGTGGAGTGAAAAGCATCAACATCGGCTTCAACAAGGAAGGCGCCGTGACCTTCGATCAACCGGGTATCTACGGCATCAAGTGCACACCCCATGTCGGCCTCGGCATGGTCGGACTCATTGTCGTCGGCGACGCCGCCGTCAGCGACGAGGATCGCCGCGCCGTGGCCAAGCTGCCCCCGAAGGCGCGGCAGCGCATGGTGGGCCTTCTCGAGCAAGCTGGAGGCTGAGCGCCGTCCTGGACCCCGCGGTGCCACGGCGGGGCGTTCGCGCGCCTCGCCCGGCACTGCCCGGATCTCCAGACCGGCCGCGGCGTCCGGATCGAAGGAGTGAACCGAATTGTTCCCGTTCGCCGACCTTCACGGTTTCGCCGACAACCTCGTCATCGGCGCGCTCGACCATATGCACTGGTGGCTGCATACCGTCGTGCACATCGTGCTGGTCGGCGCACCGGTGGCGCTTCTTGCCGTGCTGGCCACATGGTGCCTGCATGGTCTGCGCAGATACCGGCATTCCAGCCTCCGGGACGCGGCGGCGCCAGCGGATCTCGGCCGCAGCGCGCTCGTCCCCGGCATCTTCCGCTATCTCCGTCGCCAGACCTGGCGCTCGCAGCTCTGGCTACTGTTCGGCGCAACACTGTCCCTGCCGATGCTCTATGCCACCCTCGAGCTGCCCAAGCTTATCATTAACAACGCGATCGACTCCGGTCATTTCCCGGTCTCCTACGCCGGCGTGAGCCTGTCGCAGGTCGAGTTCCTGTTCGTCCTCTGCTTCCTGTTCCTAGTCGCCGTGCTCGCCAATGGGAGCCTGAAGTACCTGGTGAACCTGTATACGGGCCGGGTCGCCGAGGCGCTCGTCCGGCGGCTGCGCCTGACGGTGTATCGGGAGTGGCGTCGCCGGGCTCGCCCGGGCGGGTCCGCCCAGCTCATACCCATCGTCGTCCAGGAGGTCGAGCCGGTCGGCGGTTTCGCCGGCGAGGCCTTCGTCCGGCCGGTCCTTCAGGGCGGCACGTTCCTGACCATCCTGACCTTCATGCTGGTCCAGGACCCCATGCTCGGGGCCGCGGCCATTACCCTGCTGCCGCTGCAACTCGCGCTGATCCCCCGGCTCCAGCGGCGGATCAACGCACTGGGGCGGGAACGGGTCCAGCAGGTTCGCCGGCTCGGGGGGCTCATCGGCAACGAGGCAAACACGGGTCTCGACCCGATCCATGACTCGTTCAGACGGGTCCAGGCGATCCGGTTCGAGATCTACAGGCGCAAGTTCTTCATGAAGGGACTCAGCAACTTCATCTCTCACATGACGCCGTTTTTCTTCTACACGATCGGCGGCTATCTCGTGATCGAGGGAAAGCTGTCCTTCGGCGCGCTGGTCGCCGTTCT
>MDTG01082823.1_pt1 | contig 10239 bp, 12 predicted proteins | sample 811421 | NCBI WGS metagenome assembly MDTG01 (sample SAMN05326645, study PRJNA326480) | marine metagenome | isolation source: seawater | place: Pacific Ocean: South East | collected 2011 | reverse complement strand
TCATTGTTAGGTCTCACAAGAACAGAGACAAAGTTCACGTCCTTTTTATTAATATTAATTAAACATTGTAATTTGTCATATTCAATAAATCTTCTACTTTTTTCATAATTTGTAATAAAACCTATCATAGAAGGTTTGTGTCGATGATTTAATATATAGTTTAAAGTTTTTGGATCTGAGATCCCGCAAATTTTTAAACCTTTAATCATTTATCTAAGTGATCAATTAATGTTTGAATATTTTTTTTGATATTGCCTTTGGTAACGTCTCTCCCTATTACTAACCAATCTGCACCCTCTCTATAGGCTTGCTTGGGAGTTAAAGTTCTTTTTTGGTCATTTATTCTTGAACTAAATCTTATACCAGGAGTTATTATTTCCTTTTTAAATACTTTTTTGACTATTTTTGCTTCTTGAGCACTACATACTATGGCATCCAATTTTGCCTTAGTTGCTAATTTTGCTTGTTGAAGTACTAATTTTTTTACATCTTTATTAAAACCAATTTCTTTTAACGCTTTATTATCTAATGAGGTAAGTATTGTTACACCAACTATTTTAATATTACCCGATACTTTTTTTATAGATCTAAGAGCTTCAATGCCTGAACTAATATGAATCGTTAAATAATTAACTTTTAAATCTTTTATAGCTTCCACTGTTGATACACATGTATTAGGAATATCATGAAGTTTTAAATCTGCAAAAATTTGTTTTTTTTTTAATTTTGATAAAAAAAATCTCCCATTTTTTGAATTTAGGAATTCTAATCCAAACTTATAACCAATTTTTAATTTATTTGTTTTTGTATCATTTATAATTTTTTTAATCCTTGAAATTCTGTTACTATCACAAGCGATAAAAATTTTATTTTTTTTCATTAATTATTTTTGACCAATTTTTTGATGCTTTGAAAAAAATTGAATGCCTGGCTTTTACATAAATCTTTTCATTAGTTTTAGGATTTCTTGCGTACCTTTCCTTTTGAAATTTAGGTTCCAAAGTAAATATATCTCTTAATTCAACACGTTCATGCCTTTTTAGCGAGTTTTTTACTTCAGAAAGAAAAATCTCAACTAGACTATTTAAATCTCTCTTATAAAAGGAAGGATAGTTATCAGTTAATTTTTTAATTATAGTTGACTTGTTTGTAGTCAATTAATTACTCATCATCCTTGTTTTTTTTATCACCTAGCTTTTCTGACAAAGATGAAAAAGGCAAATTTTTTCCACTTAATGGGCTTGAAAATTTATTAACAGCTTCTTTATTTTGTAACTCCTCGAGTAATTTTATACTCAAGCTCACTTTCCTCTTTTCTACGTTTAAATCTGAAATTGCAGCATCAATTCTTTCTCCACCAACAAATCTTGATGGTCTGGCGTCAGCAGAATTAACGGCAATATTTGTTTTTTTTATTAAAAATTCAAGATCACAATTTTCAGGTTTTACAATTAGGCCTTTATTGTCAGTAGATATAACTTGTACAGTAACAACATCATTAACTTTCTTTTCTTTAAACCAATCGAAAGGATCTTCACCTAATTGTTTTAATCCAACTCTTACCTTCTGCTCTTCTTTTTTAATTTCTAAAACTTTAACTCTTATTTTGTCGCCTTTTTTGAATTTCTTTAATTCTTCTTCAGGGTTATTTGTGTAACTAAGATCGTTTGCATGAAGGAAACCATCAATATCAAATTCGTCCAGCTTTACATATAATGCATATTCATTATAACTTGAAACCACACCATTGATTTCACTTCCTTCAGGAAATTTATTCATTAATGCTTGATATGGGTTTTCAAGAGTAAGTTTGTGTGAAATTGCAATTCTTCTCTTGTCTTTATCTATTTCAGTAATAATACATTCGATTGTATCTCCAACTTTAAATAATTTTTTTGGGATAATATTTCTTTTAGTCCAACTCATTTCACTGCTATGTAGCAAGGTACTTAATCCAGGCTCTAATGAACAAAAGCATCCATAATCAGTAATTTTGTCAATTTGAACTTTATATTTTTTACCTATCTCATAATTTGAAATATGCTCAAAAGGGTCTGGAGACAATTGTTTTATAGAACATCCTATCTGTAATTTTTCATTATCTATAGAAATTACTTTTAAATCATGTTTTTCACCAATATTAAATATCTCGTCTGGATGATTAACTCTAGAATAGGATATTTCTTGCAGATGTACTAGTACGTCTATTTCGTTATTAACCTCAAAGAAACATCCAAAAGATGAATAACCTTTAACTACAGCATTTTTAATAATATCTCCAACTTTAAACTTTTCAATTATCTTAGCTTTATCTTCTCTTTTGTTTGATGATACAATTTGTCTTCTAGAAACGCAGGCGTTGCCTCTAAGTTTATCGAGTTTAATAATTGCAAATTTTTGCTTTACCCCGATCAAGTGATCTATATTTTTGAGAGGCTTATCACTTATTTGAGATCCTGGGCAAAACATAAGTGATTTAGTATCCAAATGTTCTACGATAACACCACCTTTACATTTGCTTGTTATTTTTCCGATAATCGACTCATTTTTTTCATAAGCTTCTTCTAATTTATACCAACCTTTGATTTTTTGTGCTTTTAGAGCTGAAACTATAACTTCACCATTTTTGTCTTCTATTTTTTCTAATAAAACTGACAATGTTTCACCTATAGTGATTTTGTCTTTAAGTCCTATCATTTTTAACTCATTAATATCAACTATTGGCTCACTTTTAAGTCCAGGAATAAAAATAAACACAAATTTTTCAGTTATCTTAGTTATTTTTCCATCTATTATTTTTCCTTCTTCGATTTTGTTTTTGGATAATTGAGAATTTAGTAGTTTTTCAAATTCTTTATTTTCTGGTGATTGTAAATCTTTATAAATTTCCATTAATTACTTAGTTTCTTGTCCATTATTGCTTTTATTTTCATAAAGCTCGCTTTCTTACTTAATTTAGAAGTATTAATCAAGATTGAATCTTTAGTTTTTTTTAGAGGACTGTGCTTTCTATTTCTATCTAAATAATCCCTGTTTTTTAGGCTTTTTAACACTTCTTTGTAGGTAATTTTTTTTTTTAGTTTTTTGAATTCAAGATATCTTCTTTTTGCCCTTACTTCTAAACTTGCTGTTATAAAAAATTTAAACATTGCATTTTTCATTATTACTGAGGTTATATCTCTCCCATCGAGCACTGAACCAGAAAATTTAGACGGTGGATTGTAAGCGCAATTAAATTGGAAAGATTTTACCAATTTCCTAATCTGTTTATTTTTTGCGATTATTGAAGCAGATATTGCAACTTTATCAGATAAAAGTTTTTTATTTTTTAAATTTTCAATTTTAATAGTTTTTATTTTTTTTTTAATAAAAGAATAATCAAACTTTTTCTCGTTAATTAACTTTAAATATCCAATATATCTATAAATTTTGCCAGTATCTAAATATTGTAAATTATATTCTTTTGCTATGTATTTAGATTGGGTACCTGCACCAGCAGCTGCAGGTGAGTCAATCGCAACAGTTATTATATTTTTTTTAATTTTCAATTTATTACTCCTCCTAACTTCTTTATCTTTTTAAAAAAATCAGGGAAAGAAGTGTTTGAGGAGTTTGAGTCATGTATGGTCCAACATCCACCCAATGTGAGAGCTGCTACACAGCTCATCATTAGAACTCTATGATCTTTTCTAAAATTTTTAATTGTATAACTACCTGTGAGTTCTAATTTCGGATTACCAAAAATTTTAATATCATTTTTGTTCCTTAAAATTTTTACTCCAATTTGACGTAAAATTTTAATTGCAATATTAAGCCTTGGGCTTTCTTTTTTATTTAATTCTCCCAAGTCCCTGAAAACGGAATTCCCTTTTGCCTTAGCTGCTACAAGAAATATTATTAAAAATTCATCAATCGCTGAACTATTTAATTTTTTAGGACAGATTATAGATTTAAGATTTTTTTTACTTTTAACAGAAATATCTCCTAGAAATTCACCTTTATATTTTTTTTTGTTTTTGAAACTTATATTAGCATTCATCTTATTTAAAATTTTAATTATACCAGTACGAGTTTTATTAATATTCACATTTTTTATAATTAAACTGGAATTTTGAGACAGCAATGTTAGGACTATAAAAAATGAACTTGAGCTTATATCACCCGGTACTTTGTAATCAAATCCTTCGAAGTTAAACGGTCCTTTTATATCTATAAAATCATATATTTTTTTTTTAATAATTTTTATTGGAATACCAAGATTTTTAAATAAAAGTTCTGTGTGGTCTCTAGATTTTTTTGCTTTAATTTTTGTTATTCCAGGAGTTTTTAATGAAGCTAGCATTATAGCACTTTTACATTGGGCACTTCCCAAATTTTCATGATATTTAATTGGTCTTAAATAATTTGATCCATTAATATGTACTGGCAAAAAACTATTTTTGTATGATATATTTGCACCAAACAATTTTAAAGGCTCAACTACTCTTGAGAAATCTCTTTTGGATAAACTTTTGTCCCCTTTTAATGTTACAACATTTTTAGAGTTTACTAATAACCCCAAAATTAATCTTGCTAAAGTTCCTGAATTACCAGCGTCAATTGTTATTTTCTTTTTTGTGTTATATCCGTCCAAACCAAAGCCTTCTATCTCATAAAAATTTTTTCTTTTTTTAAACTTGATGCCTAGTTTTTTTATTGCTTTTAAAGCATCAAAAACATCTTCAGACTCTAGTAAATTATATATTCTAGACTTTCCTATCGCTTGAGAAGCTAATAAAACACATCTAATAGAAATACTTTTGTCTGACCCAACTTTTATAATTTTTTTAAAATTTTTTACTTTTTCTTTAATTTCAATTTTATTTGTCATTAGTGAATTAATTTATATTAAATTCGTCACCGAAATATTGATTTTTTGCTGCTTTATCACTAATAACCTCATGCGGACTACCAGATGCTATAATTTTCCCGTTCGATAATATTATTGCTCTATCTACGCAATTTAAAAGATCTCTAGCCTGATGATCACAAATAACAATAGATATCTCTTCTGTTGATTGTAAGTTTAGTATAATTTCTTGAAGCATTTTTATCGTTAAAATATCTAATGCAGCAAAAGGCTCATCTAATAGTAATATTTTTGGATCATTTACTAATGCCATTGCAATTACTAACTTTTTTTTCTGCCCACCTGATAAATGTTTTGCTTTAATGTTTAAAAGAGCTTCAAATTCGAATTGTGTAATTAATTTATTTATTTTATGTTTTCTTAATTCATTTTCCTCAATATGAATTTCAGAAACTAGTTTTAGGTTATCTAAAAGTGTCAAATCATGAATTAGACCTCCATATTGTGGTACTAATCCTAACTTAAACTTAGTAAATCTTTCATCTATTGGAAGTTTAGTGGAATTAATTCCCTCTATAATAACTTCTCCATAGTTAGGATCTTTTAGTCCCGTTATTAAATTGAATATTGTAGACTTTCCGACTCCATTTGGTCCTAGCATTCCCAAAATTTCTTGCTTTTTTATTTTTAAATTTAAATTATTTAAGATTTGTCGTTTATTAAAAAAAACAGATAAATTTTTCAACTCAACAATTGTTTCTTCACCTTTAAAACTTTTGATTCTGAATTTTTTTATTAACGCCATTATTAATTAAAAATTTTAATCATTTCTTTGGAATTTATATTTATATCTTTTGTAATGATATCCATAGTTACTACTTGTGCTTTCATTATTGACTTATCATCTTTTATTAATACGTTGTTATAAGCAATTGCAACATTATTAGATATTTTTAAATCAAGATTATCACATGTTATTTCTTTGTTATCATAATTTATTTTGACATTGCTGTAAAAATTTGAGTTTTGATTTGAATAGTTATATTTGGCGTAATCTGATGAAATATAAATAACAGATCTTTCAGATGAAATTATTGTTCCGTTAACGATCTCAAGGTCTAAAATATTTGTATTTTCAATATTTGTTTTTCCATATTTAGCTAAAATTTTAAAAGTATCTCCATTATTGTTATTAGTCACATATTCTATTTCTTTAGTTAAATTTTTTATTTCGTTTGGACCGGAATCATTATTTATTTTTTGTTCAATTTTTTTTTCTTTAGTTTCGTAAATTTTTTTACTTTCTTTATTTAAATTATTTTTATTTAAATCTTGCAAAATTTCTCGATCATTAGATAAATTTTCTACAATATTTTCTTGGTCATTATCAAAAATGATATTAGAGTTTTCTTTATTAATTATTGGGGTCTTATAAAAATAAAAAAAATACGTACCACCGATAATTAAAACGATTAATAAAAAAAGTATAAGTTGCAACAAAGATCTAATTGACATCAGTTTATATTCGATTTTAGAATATCATGCATATGTATTATCCCAATTGTTTTCTTTATTTTTTTGTTCTTATGAACGCAAAGAGATGTAATTTTTTTTGAATTCATTATAGATAGTGCTGATGCAGCCAAAGTATCTTCGTCAACACTGACGGGGTTTTTTTTCATAACCTTTTTTATTATAATATTTTCAAAATTATTATACTTGTGAGCTATTCTCTTTAAATCTCCATCTGTTATTATACCACTTGTTTCATTTCTTCTATTTTTAACAATTAGTAAACCTAGTTTTTTCAGATTTATTATTTTAATTGCCTTTTTCATTTCAGTATTTTCTTTTACAAATGGAATTTTGTAACCAGTTGTCATTATATCTCCAACAGTTTTTAATCGAAGAGATAAGCTACCACTGGGATGAAATTTCTTAAAATCAAATTTAGTAAAATTTCTATATTTCATACAAGCTATTGCAATTGCATCTCCTAGCGCTAGTTGAGATGTTGTTGAAGATGTTGGAACTATATTTTCTGCTCCTGCTTCTTTTATTTTTGGCATTAGAAATACATATTCTGAATATTTATGAAGGTCAGAATTTTTTTTTGAAGTGACTCCAATTAAAGTTATATTTTTATTCCTAGAAACATATTGAATAATATTTTTTAATTCTTGACTTTGTCCGCTATTACTAATTAATATAACTATATCATTTGAAGCAATTTGACCCATATCCCCATGACTTGCTCCAGTAGGATCTAAATAAAAAGATGGTGTTCCTATCGATGAAAAAGTAGCAGCCCATTTTCGAGCAATAATACCACTCTTACCAACTCCTGAAATTATAATTTTACCGTTTTTACAATTAATAATTGTTTTAACAATTTTAAAAAAATTATCGTTTATTGATTTTTTTAAATCATATAAAGCCTTTATCTCGTATTGAATAACCTCTTTACCTAAATTTTTAATTTTTGTTTTTCTCATTTTAATGAGACCAGATATCTGAAGTGAAAGATGCCAAGTCTAATTCTACTCTACTATGAATAAATTTAATAGTCTCTTTGTATAAAGTATGTCTTTTTTCTCTTATCAAAATGCTGTTCAGTTTTTTGTGAATTTGATGAAGATAAATCACATCCTTAGCACAATACTGCAACTGTTTTTCTGTAAGCTCTCCCCCAAAGTCTGAGGACTGTAGGTTTTTACTTATATCGACTCCTATAAATTCCTTTATTAAATCTTTTAATCCATGTTTATCGCTATATCCCCTGGCAATTTTACTCATTATTTTTGTGCAATTTACATTCTCGACTTTTATATCAAGATATTTTTTTATAAAAAGTAGGTCAGCTCTAGCAAAATGAAAAATTTTATTAATTTTATTATCTCCCAAAATTCTTTTTAAATTTGGAGCCTCATATTTCTCTCTATTTAGTTTAACAATATGAGCATCCATATTACCTGTAGAAATTTGAACTAAACATAGATTATCTCTTTCGATATTTAAGCCAGTAAATTCACAATCTACAGCAATATTGTCACTTAGTGGTAATTGATCTGGTAAATCTTCTTCGTGTAATTTAATATCTATATTCATTTGTAAGATATATATATGAAACAAAAAGAAATTCTACTATTCGGTGCAACTGGACAGATAGGAAGAAATTTAATAAGAAAACTATCAAAAAGTAACTTTAAAATTACAGCCGTAACCAGAAATATTCATACAGCTGGTATTAAGTTAAAAACACAAGCAAACCCAGGTTATTTACAATTAATTGAATTAAAAAATTTTGATTTTAATAAAGTAGATGCTTTAGTTAAAAATTGTTCAATTTGTATAAATTTAGTTGGTATTTTGTACGAAAAAAAGAAAAATCATTTTCAATTAATACACACTGATTTACCTGATATGCTATCTACTTTGGCAAAAAAATATAAAATTGAGAAATTTATTCATTTATCTGCTTTAGGCATCGAAAAAGCTACAGATAGCAATTATGCATTAAGCAAATTGAATGGAGAAAAAAAAATATTCCATAACTTTAAAAATTCTGTAATTCTAAGACCATCTATTGTTTACTCTGTGGATGATAAATTCTCAACAAACTTTATGACTTTCTTAAGTCGCCTGCCAGTTATGCCACTTTATTATAACGGTGATACAAAATTTAGGCCTATACATGTAATTGACTTAGTGGATATAATTTGTGAAATGATTTATAAAAAAGAAAATTATTCTCTACTAGAATGCATTGGTCCGGATGTGCTAAGTTTTAAAGATATTTTAAACATATTATTAGAAGCAATTGATAAAAAAAGGTTATTAATACCTCTACCCCTTGCATTAGCTAGAATTTCGGCAAAAATATTACAACTACTACCTAGACCAATTTTAACAGAAGATCAGTTAAGATTATTAAAATATGATAATATAGAGTCAGGACTATATAAAACTAATTTTGATGTTGGACTTAAGTCTAGCAGAAGATTCAAAACTGAAATTAACAAATACAGTTACAATTGGAAAAGTGGTGGGCAATTTTCAAATCAAAATAGGAGAGTAAAATTAAATGATTAGTTATTTAGTTATTGGAATTTGTGTGTTTCTATTAATAGCAGTTATATATATTTCTGCTAAGCCAATAAGTATGGGAATAGAAGCAAGAAGAAATATAAATGAAAAAAATGATTCTGATAACTTAGAAAATAAAAATGAAGATATAGATGAAAGCAATGTCAATATATCAAGCGAAATAATAAGACTTAACAAGCTTAAAAATGAAGGTGTTTTGACAGAAAAAGAATACGAGCAAGCAAAACGAAAACTTTTAGATTAAGCTGATTTTATTTTTTTCTGTATGAATTTTGGCATTTCCTCATCTTTATCAACATTATCGTCCTTTTTGCCTTTTGGCTGAAATACAATCATTAAATGCAATGGGCAGTAGGAAAATTTTTCTACATTCTTTCTACCACAAAATTTAGCATCTTTTTCGTCCGGATTGCCTTCCATATATTTACAAGTGTCCTCAGTTAATTGCTCTAAATCTAAATTTTTAGCAGATTCGAAATTTTTGTCCAAGAGAAGAGATTTAAATTTGCTTCTCTTTCCTTTGAATTTAATTTCGTTAGTTACATATTTAGATTTAACATTACTTGTTTGAATTGAATTTCTGGTTTTTATCTTTGAGGAAAGATTAAGCCGATGAGCTTTGCCGATAACAGCATTTCTAGATACTCCTCCAAGAATTTCTGCAATCTGACTTGCGGTTTGACCTTTGCCCCAAAGCTCTTTTAATTTGTTTACTTTTTCTTCTGTCCAACTCATACTATACTATATTTAGTATTATAGTTTATTATAATAACATGATGTTGCATATTAAAATTATAACTCAAGTATTATTTAAAATTTTTTAACATTTATAGACAAAAAAATTATAACTTGAGGTTGAAATATTAACTGTGAAATTGAAAAAAATTATATAAATAAGCATGAGCGCTCTAGCACATAATTATAACAGAAAAAACCTTTCATTTTCAAAAGGTAGAGGAAGTTTTTTAATATCAAAAACTGGGAAAAAATATTTAGATTTTGTTCAAGGCATAGCAGTTAATTCTCTTGGTCATTCTAATAAATATTTAATTAAAGCAATTAATAAACAAGCAAATAGAGTGTGGCATGTATCTAATGCTTTTAAAATACCTGAGGGAGAAAGATTAGCAAAGAGATTAGTTAAAAACACTTTTGCAGACTCAGTAATTTTTCAAAATAGCGGTGCAGAAGCTACAGAAACAGCAATTAAAGTTGCCAGAAGATATTTTTACTCAATAGGTAAAAAACATAAAAATAGAATTATTTGTATTAAAAATTCATTC
>MDTG01022883.1_pt1 | contig 10239 bp, 3 predicted proteins | sample 811421 | NCBI WGS metagenome assembly MDTG01 (sample SAMN05326645, study PRJNA326480) | marine metagenome | isolation source: seawater | place: Pacific Ocean: South East | collected 2011 | reverse complement strand
TTCTATGTTCCCAACGGGTTCAACATGGCCCAATTTTGGCCTCAAACACCAGGTCCACTGAATGCCAACGCGTTGCAGGCGACGAGCTTATCGAGTTTAGCTCCTTTTGCGAACCAACTCTTGCTCCTAAATGGATTAGACAACCACGCGGGATCAGCACAAGGGGACGGACCCGGTGACCACGCGCGGGGCACCTCCACATTTTTAACCTGCGTACACCCGCTTAAGCACGCCTCGCAGCTGCAAATTGGACCGAGTATGGACCAAGTGTTGGCTCGCCATCTCGATGGACAAACGCGATTCGCGTCTCTCGAAGTTGGATGCGAAGGCGGTGGCAATGAGAATGCCTGTGACTCCGGCTACAGCTGCGCATACAGCCGAAACATCGCTTGGCGCGATGCTCAGACACCTTTGCCGAAAGAAACGAATCCGAGATTGTTGTTCGAACGGCTTTTCGGCGGATTTGATGCAAATGCCAGTGCCGAATCCCGTCAGAGACGCCTTAGACGGCGTACGAGTGTCCTGGATTTCGTACTCGGCGACGCTCAGGCGCTCAAACGAAGGTTAGGTCAGTCCGACAAACATCGGATGGACGCCTATATGACTGGTATTCGTGAGATCGAGCAGCGTATCAACTCGGCGGCGACGAACGAAATGGTCTGCGGACCCGGATTTGAACGGCCCAATATTGTCCCTATTGACCGAGGCGCTTATGCGCAACTCATGCTCGACATCATGGTGGAAGCACTGAAATGCGATCTGACACGAGTCGGCACCTTTATGTTTGGTAATGGCGGCAGCAATCGAGCGCATACGGAACTCGGAATTGCTGAGGGCCACCACGAATTATCACATCACCAACAAGACGCTGCGAAGCTCGCTAAAATCGCTCGGATCGATGAATGGGAAGTGTCAATTCTAGCGCATCTACTCAATCGGCTGTCTGCGACCGACATGGGTGGTCGAAGCCTCCTGGACGAAACCACAGTATTCTTTTCGTCTGAAGTCGAGGATGGCAACCGCCACTATCACTACAATCTGCCGATTATACTTGCCGGCCGGGCTGGTGGATTGCAAACGGGTCAGTACGTGGATGTCAGACAGCCAGACGAAACGAACAATGAACCTGTGGCGAATTTATTTATGAGAATCCTGCAAGATTCAGATGTGGCGATCGAGCGTTTCGGAGATGATGGCGACCGTGCGTTCTCCTTGCCCTCGTAGGTTTTGCGGCCGTGATAACAATGCTATGATAGCGAGACAGAGGGTGTGTAAATGGCGTTATCGACAGTTCCGAATGTGACACTTAAAGTCGCTAAGTGGCCCATCGCGATCTGCATGATTTGCCTGTTGCCAGGAACGCTAATGGCGTTGGTCACCCTATCGATGGACATTGCCCGAATGCCCAATCCACTGTTTTATTTCGCAGCGGGTGCCTGTGCCTATGCCCTTTTATGGCAGATCTTACTCAAGCGCCGTTTCATGGGGTCGTTGTTTTCGACCTTCGAACACGAGCTCACCCATGCGCTCTTTGCCTGGCTGACCCTACACAGGGTGACGGGCCTGAAAACGACGTGGAGTCAGGGTGGGGAAATGCGCTACCAAGGCGAAGGTAATTGGCTAATCGCGATCGCTCCGTATTGGTTTCCAACCCTCTGTATTCCCTTTGTTTTCCTCACTGGTATCGGCCAATTCGACGGCGCATTGTGGGTGGCACCTGCCTTTGGCGCGACCTTTTCCTATCACATAACCTCAACAATTAGGGAAACGCATCGTCAACAAACCGATCTACAAAAAACTGGGTTTCTCTTCGCTTGGGCTTTCCTGCCGAGTGCAAACCTTCTCAGCGCTGGGTTTATCATCGCCTACGCCCATTCAGGGCTAGATACAGCCCTGTCGTTCGTCGACCTATCCTGGCAGAACTCTCTATCAATTTTACGTCGATAATCGACGCTGAACTGCACAGTCTCAGCCATCTCATCCGTAACCTATTCCATCTCTAAGGTGGAATCTCGAGCAAGACAGTGTAGGATTCGAATTTTGAGGGACTTGCTGTGATTGATGCATGGGAGGTTGTTATGGACATCGATCATTTATTCGCCCAAGCGGAGGCTTTCATTAAAGCAGGACAGCTCCCCGAGGCTCAACGGCTGTATCGTAAGATTTTAAAATCGAAACCTGGTCATACTCGAACGAACCTAGCGGCTGCAGAGTTGGCCCTTGGCCAAAATGACTTGCCTACAGCGAGCCGGCATCTAAAGCGAGCCGAAAAACAGTGTAAACAAAACGGACAATACTGGCTCCTAAGAGGTGACTATGAACTGAAGATGCCCGACATCGACGAGTCAATGAAGTGTTACGAAAAAGCACTCAGTTTTGGTGCTGATGCCATCGACGTCCATTTGCGTTATGGCAACCTATTTCAGGCAAAGAAAGACTTCCAAAGGGCTGTCAACGAGTTCGAGCGGGTACTGACACTCAGTCCAAACCATCCGGTGGCCCAAATCGGCATGGGCGATATTCTGACAATGATTGGTCAAGCTGGATTAGGATTAAGGCGCTATGCTACAGCCACAGCCCAGCTTGATCAAGCTGCCGCAAGCCGAGCTAAGATTCGAATGAAAACCGTGATCGACAGCACAATTCAGCGATGGCATTTCCCTATGATGAACGATGCACCGCGCAACGATGCATTTCAGCTCGCTATCCGGTCCACGGTAAAAGCTGGCGATGTCGTTTTGGATATTGGAACCGGTTCAAGCCTGCTTGCATTGATGGCTGCCGATGCTGGTGCCAGCATCGTATATGCCTGCGATGACAACCCTAGAATTGTCAAGGCTGCGCAACAGGTCGTCAGAGCCAATGGATTCCAAGACCGCGTTAAAGTGCTCGCTAAAAGGTCAAATCAACTCACCATTGGTGCGGATATGGGCACGAGAGCTGATGCTCTAATTTGCGAAATTTTTGATGCAGGATTTTTCGGAGAGGACGCACTGGCAACCATTAAAGATGCTAAAGATAAACTTTTAAAACCCGGGGCTAAACTCGTTCCAAACGGGGTTAAAATCATGGCACAGCCCGTTTTCAGCGAGAGCCTCAGCCACTATTTTTCCGTCGAGACTGTATGCGGCTTCAACCTGTCCCCATTTAACGCGCTTCGGGATCCCAGACTCTTACAAATCGATCTAAATCGATTCGAATACACGGCTCAATCTGACCCGTTTTTGGCCGTAGAGCTTGATCTGATGGAAGAGATTTCACTGTCCGGCAGAGAGACCATTGAATTTACTGCAACATCAACAGGCATATGTCATGGCATCGTCTTCTGGTATGAACTGCTTCAAGATGGAGAACCGTTTCTTTCGACAGCACCAGGTCAGACCAGTACCCACTGGAGACAAGCTTATTTGCCAATTTTAGCTAAAGGTAAAGAATTGGTGGCAGGGGAACGTTATCGGATCACTGCCGAATATCAGCGCTACCTAATTTGGTTTGAATTCGCGCCCTAAGTTAAACGACGGATAGCCGCCTCACTTAAAAACCCATCCTTGCGAGAACCAGGCTATTCGATTTATCTTTCGCTAGGTCATAAAGCGAGTCTGCCAACATACTATCGTATTAGCGGTCTGCACCCAATGAATGAATCGCCATTCGAAATGAGGGCCGTATTTTTGCAGACGGCCTGCTGCGACCCATAGGAGTTTCACTGATGTCAGAACGAGCTCGAGAGCAGAGCGCACCCAAAAGACGGCGTGAGACACCGACAATCAGCAGTATTACGGACCTATTTTTAATGACGTTGAAACGTCGTGTTCATCCAGTCAGATCAAAAAGAAAGAAGCCGTCCGCGATCTTGAAAGTGGGTATATACATTGCCTTTATAATGGCCTGTCCAATGGTCCTAGGAACACCGAGAGCGGACTCCACGAAAACCCGATTGGAAAAAAAATCGACGACAACGAATTCGTCAATGCTGACGAAACGAAAACTTCACAGACCACATCATCAGGATAGTTCTGTCGTCGTCGAACTGACCCGTGAAGACAGAGAAGCAGAGCAAAAAAAAGACGTTTTGATAAAGAAGGCGGCAGCGACCAAAGCGCTCAGTTTAACCCAATATAAAGACCTGTTGAATCGAATCGGCACACTCGAAGCCGAACCGGAAGTAAAGAAACCTTTTTCTCTGCCCGAAACCACGCCACCCGCGCAGACCAACGGTCACGTTAGAGACAATCAATTCCCAGCGATTGTTCAAGTGCCCCCACCAAAACTAGATGCATCGGGGCCACTATCTGTCATACGGATGTCTCCGGTGGGCGACATCGAACGAACCGACACAATCAGTATCACTTTCTCAGCCCCCATGGTGCCCTTGACTGGACAATCCGCGTCTGTCGCTAATATTCCTGTAATCATAGAGCCAAAGCTGCCTGGAAAATGGAGATGGTTAGGTACACATACCCTGATTTTTGAAAGCTCTAAACAGCTACCTAAAGCGTCACACTACACGGTGACCATTCCGAAAACTTGGTCCTCGCTCACTGGTCAGACATTCGAGAAAAATCGACGCTTTAAGTTTTCGACAAACAGACCAAAGGTGGTTCGTTCTGGTCCGGCGAGTGGGCCATCGAAGCAAACCCGCCAACCATGGCTGTATTTTAAATTCGATCAAGACGTGGTGGCCACAGAGGTTGAAAAGCGGCTTTATTTAACAAAACAATCGAAACGACTCGCCATTGTTCGAGCCACAGCAGCACAGACCAAAACGATTTCTGCCTCGCTGCCCGGTTTTGAGATGGCCGAAAAGAAACGCTGGTTCATTTTTAGACCAGCGACCGAATTAGCATCCAACACAAGCTACACAGCGTCTCTTCGACCAGGCATCGCCTCTCTTGAGGGACCGCGACTGTCTAACCAGACATTCACGTTTAGTTTCAGGACATATCCCCCGATGACGATCAGCCGATTTCGATGCGGATATCGAAAGACCTGTTATCCAACCTCATCGATGGTGTTCAATTTTAGCAACCCAATTGAAGCTGAGACTGTGACCAGCGGGACCATTCAGATCCAACCGCCAGTCAAAGAATTGGAGACCCAAGTTCATCACAATAGATTGATCGTCAGTGGCGTCTTCCAAGGGGGTAAATCCTATAAATTAACAGTTTCTAGAGCCATTGCTGACATCTATGGTCAACAGCTTAAAACTCCCTATTTGACGCGCGTTCAAGTTGAAGATGCCCCACCGAGAATACAAATACCAGGCCGACGCATGGTCGTTCTCGAACCCGCAGCCAAAGGTGTCTTTTCGATTTTCAGTCTCAACGTCGAATCCATAGAATACGAATTGTACAAGGTCACTCCAAAAGATTGGCCAGCCTACAAAAATGCCATGCGGTCTCATGCACGGAATCGAATGATAAAAACGGCCTTGCCAGGGACATCATTAGGAGTAAGACACGCGCGCCCACCAGGTCCAACTGGCCGTCTAAGCGAAACGCCAATCACCCTTCGTCCAGCGCTAAACGGCGGCTATGGTCACGTGGTCTTGAGAGTCCGTAATCCAAAAGGCGATCATCACAAGCAGCCACACGATGAATATCGCTGGATACAAATTACAGACATCGGAATTGATGTCGCATATGACCATGAGACCCTCATGGTCTGGGTAAACCAACTCAAAGACGGTCGTCCCATCGCCAACGCAGAGGTCAGATTGGGCCCGGATGGTCAAACGGGTGCAACAAAACCCAGCGGCCTCGTCAATTTAGCCTTACCAGACCCGACGACCTCAGCTGGATTTGTCGAAGTCAAATCAGGGCAGGACATGGCATTTCTGCCGGAAAACGCGAGTTTTTGGCACAACCGAAGCGATTGGACTAAGCGACGTCTTAAAACGTCTTATCGATGGCATCACTTCACTGACCGTCATCTCTACAAACCAGGTGAAAAAGTGAAAACGAAAGGATGGATTCGACGTCATACACCAGGCCAAAAAGGTGGTTTAGCCATGCCCTCGTTGGAGACGGGCGACATCGCGTACAGCATAATTGGACCGAGGGGCAATGCCCTCGGAAAAGGCAGAGCACGATTGAACACGTGGGGTGGATTCGAGTTTGATTTCATCGTCCCTAAAGACGCCCATTTAGGACTCGCGAAAATTCAGCTCAAGCGCCGTTTATTTCAAGATGATATAGCCAATCCAACACACACCACAGCGTTTCAGATCGAAGAATTCAGACGGCCCGAATATGAGGTTTCAGCAACCATTGAATCAGGTCCATTCTTTATCAAAGACGCTGTACAAATGACGACCAAAGCAAACTACTACGCAGGCGGACCGCTCGCCGACGCTGGGGTCAATTGGCGTGTATCCGCATGCTCTGCATCTTTTCGACCTCCGAACACGGATGGTTTTAGCTTTGGACCCTGGCAACCATGGTGGAAACGTCCGCAGAGCGACCAATGCTACTGGCAAGGCAATAAGACCGGCCAAACCGATTCAATGGGCCTTGAGACACTGGCGGTCAAACTGTCCACCATGAAGGTCCCAATGACGATTGCAATGACGGCTGAAGCAACCGTCATCGATGTGAATCGACAGGCGTTTGCAACAGAGAAAACTTGGTTGGTTCACCCAGCGAGTCATTATGTCGGCTTGAAAACCGACACACAATTTGTATCCAAAGGTGACCCTATCGAACTCGATATGGTGGTTTTTAATGTCGATGGACACCGATTGGAGAATCGGACGATAAGGGCGACCGCAACCCATCTTAAATGGGTACGGCAGGGCCGCCGTTGGCTTGAAAAGGACGGCGACACTCAGTCTTGCCGCGTTCAGAGCAAAGCACGTTCACAGCGATGTACGTTTCGAAGTGAGAACGGTGGACGCTATCGAATCGACGCGACTGTCATTGATGGAATGGGTCGAAAAAACCAAAGCACACGTTACATCTGGGTCACGGGGGGGCGACAGATTCCAAAGCGCATACTAAGCAAAGACGCCCTCACACTCATTCCATCAAAAGAAAAATATAAACCTGGGGAGGTGGCAAAAATCACGGTGCTCAGCCCGTTTTGGCCTGCCTATGGCGTCGCGACGTATCGAAGTCAGGGATTGGTCAAGTCAATACACTTCGAAATGCGCGCCAATGCTCATCACATTAAAGTCCCGATCGAGACCGGGCTGCTTCCCGATTTCACCTTTAATGTTCAAATGGCTGGACGCGCTTTGCGCAGTCCGCCCGGGACCTCGTCCAAAAGCGCTCAAAATCAGCGGCCTGCCTATGGATCTGGGCAGGTGAAAATCAATGTGGACGCGCACTCGAGGACACTCAAAGTCAAAGCAACGCCAAATCATAAAGAGCTGTCACCCGGGAGTAGAACAACTGTCCACATACAAGTCGAAGATGCTCGGGACGCACCTGTTCCGGGTGCTGAAGTTGCTCTTCTCATCGTCGATGAAGCCATCTTGGCGGTCGCTGGACACTTATTCAAATCCCCCATCGACTCTTTTTATAGGCCAAATGCCGCCGGAGTAAGCGATCTAAGATCGAGGGATTTCGTATTGCTCAAGAATCCTAAATTCACTGTAGATGATGACTCGTTAAAACCAAGACCGAGGGGCAGGAAACGGGCCTTCAGGACCAAGACGCGATATGACTTGGCCGCAGCGCCTGCCCCAGAGATGACCGCCTTAGCGACCAGCGGACAACTTGATGCCTCGGCAGAGTCTAGCCCGTCTCGAAAAACGACAGTTCGCACTCGTTTCGATGCACTGGCCTTCTTCGCTGGCTCTGTGCCAACCGATGCGGAGGGGCGCGCTCGTATAGTCGTGAGAATGCCCGATAGCTTAACTCGGTATCGCGTGGTTGCCTACGCCGCAGCAAAAGCAAACAAATTTGGACTATCTGAATCGACGATTACAGTCCGAAAGCCAATGATGGTACGCCCATCACCTCCACGCTTTTTGAACTACGGGGATAGGGCACATCTGCCAATCGTGATCCAAAATTTAACAACTGAGGACATGCAGGCGAGCGTAGCACTCGATGTGCGCAATCTTGAACGTCTAGGCCCAGCCGGTCAGCAGGTAACGGTGCCAGCCAAGGACCGAGTTGAAATCGTATTTCCGGTCAAGACCATGAAACCCGGTCAAGCCGACTATCAAGTGGTCGCAGCGTCTGGACCGTATTCCGATGCTCAAAAAGGGGGATTTCCAGTCTTGACGCCAGCAACAACGGAAGCCTTTGCTACATATGGCGTCATCGATTCTGGGACAGCGTTTCACAAACTAGACATACCAGCGGGCATCTTAGACCGGTTCGGCGGCCTGCAGATTTCAACATCAGCAACCGCGCTTCAAGAGCTAACTGACGCATTTATTTATCTCGTTGATTATCCATTTTCTTGCAGCGAGCAAATCGCATCACGAGTCTTGAGCATAGCCGCAATGAAGGATGTCGTTGGTGCATTCGACTCCAAGGAATTGCAAAATTCTGAGCAAATGGACAAAACGATCTCGAAGGACTTGGAGTGGTTGGAGACAAGGCAGGCGGCCGACGGTGGGATACCATTTTGGCGAGCCGGCGCACGCACTTGGCCGTTTCTGACGGTTCATGTGGCCCATGCTGTCTCAGTCGCAAAGCAAAAAGGATACGATGTTCCAGACAGGCTGACGCATAGACTTATTCGGTATCTCGAGCGCATCGATTCTCACATGCCGAACCGATATTCGAAGTCGACTCGTCATTTGATCAAGTCCTATGCACTGTATGTACTCAGTCAATTTGGACGTGAGGTCGTTACGGAGAGTAAATCCTTACTTTTGTCGGTTGGCCTAGAAAACCTGCCGCTGACAAGTCTTGGATTTTTACTGCCCATCTTGCGTCACGATGATGAGTCGAAAGAGCAGAGCACACGAATCACCGACTACCTTCTTAGCAAGCTATCGGAGACTACAAATCATGCAAATTTTGTATCATCGAGCAGCGACGATGATTACCTCACGTTACATTCGAACCGGCGTCTCGATGCGATCTTGCTGAGCGCCCTCATTTCAGCCGTGCCAGACTCAGATGCGATCCCAAAATTGGTCAGAGGCTTACTGAGTCATCGAAAACAGGGGCGTTGGAACAACACTCAAGAAAATGTATTCGTCTTGCTCGCACTCGACCGATATTTCCAAGCATACGAAAAGTCTAGTCCAGATTTCAAAGCGAGGGTCTGGGTTGGCAACCGGTTAGCGGGGAAACACGATTTTAGGGGCCGCTCGGCGACCACAGAAAATGTCAGCGTACCCATGAATTATTTGACTCAACTCATCGGGCAGCAACCAATTGCACTCACTAAGGATGGTCCGGGTCGGCTGTACTATCGCCTTGGACTGGATTACGCAGTCAAAAATCTAAGTTTAAAACCAGTAAACCACGGGTTTGCTGTTTCCAGGCGATATGAATCCATTGACCATCCTGACGACGTGCGGCTTTCAAAAGATGGCTCTTGGAGGATCAAAGCAGGCAGTCGGGTTCGTGTCAGGCTATCTATGTTTTCAAAATCTAGGCGTTATCATGTCGCTTTAGTCGACCCATTGCCGGCAGGATTGGAAGCCGTAAATTTCGCGATTAAGGGTCGTTCTCGCGTACAAACACGCGCATTGGGAACGAGTGGGCGACATGACCGATGGCGGACGGCTTGGCATGACCATCAAAATTTGAGAGACGAGCGAATCGAGGCTTTTGCGTCAATTCTATGGGCCGGCGGACACGAATTTGAATACATAGCACGTGCGACGACACCTGGTGCGTATAGAGCTGCTCCAACAAAAGCCGAAGAAATGTATCATCCTGAGACATTCGGACGGGGACAGAGCGACCGAGTAGTCATAGAATAGACATCGCTTTTAGTGGAATTCATCTATTCAATTCATTCGCCCATATAGCCTTCGCAGGTCTCAACATCGAGGACGCCAATCAGGCGACGCATTTCACATTCCCCTTGGATGAAGGGTCTCGGTGGCTCGGCTCGGGGGTCGCTCGCAAACACCATCAGCATGTTCGATGCATCTAGAACATACTGTCGAGGCAAACTGCTGCCAGCAGCACTCGGATCGATAAACCGTCGAGTATTGTTAAAGCCATTATCGCGAATAATGATGAAGGGAAGCGACGCTTCAGCATCGCTGATAACACCGTCTCTATCGCGATCGAGCTTGTTGGTCCGATACTGACTCATATA
>MDTG01274976.1_pt1 | contig 10240 bp, 6 predicted proteins | sample 811421 | NCBI WGS metagenome assembly MDTG01 (sample SAMN05326645, study PRJNA326480) | marine metagenome | isolation source: seawater | place: Pacific Ocean: South East | collected 2011 | reverse complement strand
CCCCATCACCAGATATAGAATCTAGTGAAATACTTCCAACATTGGAAATATCTAAATCACCAAAATCTCCGTCTGCTCTATCTCGTGCTCTACTCATTTTTTATTCCTTTTAATCCCCAGTAAAGTTATCTGCGTCTACTATGGCTTTGTCTATAACTGTAAAATCTAATTTATCCCAATCATCATAATTTTCTTTTTGATATTTAAGATAGCCAACACTACGAGCAACTTTTTCTTTCTTCTCGTCATGTGTTAGGTCGTATCCAAAGTCTGTATCTGTTGCATCACTGCCTTTTGCATGGGTAGCAATTATAACATTGATTGTATCTGCTCCATCTAAACAAGCCTTATGTGCTTGTGTGATTACATCTGTTGTTCTCTCTTCTGCCATTGTTTAACCCTCTAGTACTTTTACTTTGGTTTCTAATGTTTCTATTCTTGTCATTGCTTCTTGTAATGCTTTGACTGCTTTCATGTAGAGTATTGAATATTTAACTGATTTAGTTTTTGTTCCTAAGTCCTTATTATTTTCATCAAGGTCTGGACTCTCGTCAACTAAACCACCCATTCCTGCTGTTTCTAACTCTTGAGCAACAACTCCTAATTTCCAATGTTCATCACTATCGCCTTTTGCAACATCTTCTTTCATTTTAAATTTACGAACTTGTAAGGCTTTAATATCATCCCATTGTGAAGAAGAATCTTTGATTTGTTCTTTAAGTTTTTCATCAGAAATAGCACCATAAGAATTGTTAGCATTCTGAAGATTTCCATTACTTCTAATTATAGCTCTGTTAGCGGTACTATCAGCACACAGTAAAAAATATTCACTATTGTTGTCTGGAGTTGCTCCTGAGAAATGAATATATAGACCATAAGGATTTGAACCATGGCTATTTTCTATAAATTGAGTTATATCTCCAGTACTATTATGAACAACATGAGCAGATTGTGAACCACTATTAAACCTAGTTGATGAACTAAGAGTATTTGAAATGGCAGTAAATCCAAGATTATTAACATAATTCCTTACAGTACCATCACCATCTGATAATATAATTCTATTGCTTAATGTTCTTATATCTAAACCAGATTGATTGCCATTAAAATCACCTATAATTGTGTTTTGAGAACCAGTGGTTATTAAATCACCAGAGTTTCTTGGGCCTATAGCAGTATTGTAAGTGGCTGTAGTTAAACTATTTAAAGCGTTATGTCCAATGGCAGTATTATATTCTCCCTCAGTGCAGGTTTGCATCACACCATAGCCTACTGCTGTATTTCTGCTACCAGTAGTGTTTGCAGATAAATTAAATGTACCAAGTGCCACATTTCTTACACCAGTAGTGCTTAATTGCATTGCAGCGTTCCCTACTGCAACATTTAAAGAATCTGTGGCACTACTATAGTTTTGTGTTTTCAATGCCCTAAAACCTATAGCAACACTTCCACTACCATTCGTATTTGTGGTTAATGCTTCAAATCCAACTGCTGTATTGTTATCTGCAACTGTCTGAGCATCTCCAGCTAGACCACCAATAAATGTGTTTTGTACTCCAGTTGTTAATGCACCCCCTGCATTATGTCCGACACCTATATTATAAATATCATTAGTGCCTCCATTTTGAGTAGTTAATGCTTGATGACCAATAGCTACAGACCTACTTCCAGTATCTTCTGTTGCTAGTGCTTGATATCCAACTGCAACATTTCTTGTTCCTGTAGTTATAGCTGTTCCTGCTTCATCTCCAACTACAACATTTCTAATAGCACCACTTGCTATGGCATCTCCTGCGTTGTCACCTGCTCTAAAGTTTGCTGTACCACTTGTAGATGTAATTATTTCACCATTAAATAATACTCTAGCATCATGGTCTATGGTTAAAGCAGTTCTTGTTTCACCATCATCTTGAAATGAAAATACTATACTAGGCTCAACAGTGTCCATATCTTCACCACTAGCCATAGTATTTCTAAATGTTGCAACTCTAGTGCCATATAAAATATCTATGAATCTACTTGTGTCAGTATCGTTTAGTCTAAGATTTGGAGAGCCATCATTTAAAGTTACATCACCAGTAACTGTGAATGCACCCACAACATTTGTAGTGTCTAAATTAGTTGTGCCGTCTACATCTATATCACCAGAGATATCTAATTCGGTTGCAATAATTTTACTATTAAATGTGGCTGCACCTGCCTCTGAACCATCAAGTGTTAACATTGTAATATCAGAACTATTATCTGTACCTTTAAATATAATATCAGAATCGTTTGCTGCAGCATCAATTGTGATGTTACCAGAGGTTGTTGTTAAATTTACAGCTGCATCACCTGCTGTTAAATCATCTGCAGCAGTAGATGCACCTATGTAAGTTTTAATTCTTGAAGCTGCTACTTTTCTATTTGTACCACCAGCTCCATTATCTATGATAAATAAGTCCGCATCAACAATAGCTTCACCGATATCTGATGCACCATCAATGTCTAGGTCTGCAATTGAAATACCACCATCTGGAAATACTGGATTTTGTGAAAAGGTTACAACACCACCACTTGATATTGCAATAGCGTCAGTATCACTTGCAGAACCAATATTACCTGCATCTGGTATTACAATATTTCCACCAGTAGTCATAAGACCAGCTCCAGTATATGTACCAGAAACATCTAGATTTGCATTAATATCAACAAGGGTTGCATTGAGTTCTATTTCGTCAGTTGCATTGATATCTAATGTGGTTGCATTAGGTGCACCAATGTTTTGACTTGAATCATTAAACTGGATTACACTTGTACTATTTAAGAGTAATCCAGTATTATGTACATGAGTTAGGGTTACGTCAGCATCAGCACCAAACTTAATGATACTGGCATCAGATGCCATTAAAAAATCATCAGTTAAAGTTAAGTCATCTCCAATTGTCAAGTCTGTAAAACTTGCAACTGCTTCTGTAATTCTACTTAGTGCCATACTCGACTACCTTTATTTTGCTTCAGCGTTTACCTCAACATCTTCTTTCTTTTCAGCTTCTTCTTTTTGTGCATCTTCTGATGCCTTCATAGAAGTCATAAACGCATTTGTAAATGCTGTTTCTGCAACTTGAAGTTGGTCTAACTCAAACTTCTTACCTGCAATTTGTGCTTTCAAAGAACGAATTTGTTTGATAAAATAACTTTGTTCTTGATTAAAATCTTCTTCTGTATATTTTGTACCATTAATATTAATCACTTCTGACATTTTGTTTTCTCCTCAAGGTTAAATATATTGTCATGTCTATTTATAATCTGTTTCATTAAGCATCTTCTAATGTTTTAATTCTTGCTTCTAATTCTTGAATAGTTTTTACAAGTAAAGGCACTAGTTTGCTTTGGTCTATCTGCTGATAAACTTCTCTAGTGCTTGTTTTTGTCCAAGTATAATCAGACGTATATATATTATCTTGCTTTCTTTCTGTAAATTGCAATTCTGTAACATCACTATCTACAATATTTCCATCTGCATCTTTTATTGTTCCTATTTCTTCAGTAGCATCTTTATCACCAGTGATTGCTATGGGAACAATATCTGAAACTTCATGTGCCAAAAAACCATCTTGTGCAGTATCTTTACCATCTTCAATGAAATTAAATCTACAAGGTTTTAATTGTTTTAATCGTGTTGTGGCATCAAAATCATAAGATACATTTTCTTTTAATCTATAATCAGAACTAGCATTAAATGCAACAGTTCCTGCACCAGTTTGACTAATTGAACCTGCTGCACCTCCTGCTGAATTTACGAAAACAGCAAAAGTACCACTATTACCACTATTATTATTCTTTATTTGTAAACCAGTATATGATGAAAAATTTGATTCAACATTTAATCTAGCAGTTTGGTCTGTTGAAAAAATACCCATATTAACAGAACTAAATTGTGCCACTTGTGAATCACCAACATTAAAGGACATTATATTACCATTATGATTATACATGAGAAGTCCTGCATCTTCCTCGCTATCACCACTGCCATCTGCAAATGCGATTGCAGATTGGTGTCCAGAACCACCTGCTACAAGAGTAATACCAGTGCTTCCACTTGTTGCAATAACTAAGTCATCTCTATTTGCATGATAATCACCCATAGCATTTGTACCCATGCCAATACGACCAGTACTAGCTTCCATAAAAAAAGCATTAGCATTAGTATCAGACTCAACACGAAAATCTAAATCTACACCATCATCATTAAAAACTGTCTCAGTATTAGTTAAATTAAGTCTATTAGTTGATGCACCCCCAATAATACCATTAATAGTCATTTTAGCATCTTCAGTACCATCAGAAGCATCTGTTATAGTTGTGTTGATTTCAAATAATTCTATATCTTCAGCAGCATCATTTTTTGCATTAAATTTTATTGTTCCTGCTATATCATTATCGGCTGGACTTCCTGAACTTCTAGTAAGAGTTAATATAGGGCCTCTATTTGCATCTGCATCAGTAGACGTTAATACTAATTGTGGAGAGTTATCAGCAGTAGTTATGGAAACTTGTGATGCAAAAGTCGCACCAGCGTTAAATAATGCTTTACCAGCTTCTGACATATCAAGAGTAAGAGCAGTTATTCCAGAACTGTCATCATTACCTTTTAGAAGTATGTCTTTATCTGAAACACTACTTTGAATTACAAAATCACTACTATTATTTTGAAGTAGACCAAATTGTGTTCCACCATCAACAAGTCTTATATCTCCACCATCTGCATCTAAAAAGATATTTCCTGCTACATCAAGTGTAAAATCGCCACTAGATAAATCAATTTCTGTTCCATCAATAGTTATGTTGTCCACTATGATTCCTGCATTAGCAGTTACAGTTCCGTTGAAACTTGCTGCACCAGCTTCACTTCCATCAAGAGTAAGCATAGTAATGTCAGCAGTATTATCTGTTCCTTTGAATATGATATCAGAGTCATTTGCAGCTGCATCTATTGTAATATTTCCAGATGATGTAGTTATATTTACTGCAGCATCACCAGCTGATATATCATCGGCTGCATTTGATAATCCAGCTTGAAAATATGTTTTAAATGTAGCAGCACTTGTAACTTTCATAGTACCACCATCATTATGAATAATACCATCACCATCTGCAATAGCAGTTGTTCCTATTGTTGACCCACCATCAAGAAAGTTTATTTCTGCAGTCGTGGCCGTAACACCATCTAATAAGTTTAACTCTGTAGCAGTTGAAGTAACTGCCACATTTTCGTTTATCTTAGGTGAGGTTAAAGTTTTATTAGTTAATGTCTGTGTGGCAGCAATTCCAGCTACTGTGTCTGTAACAGCAGGAAGCGTTAATGTTATGTTACCAGAAAAATCAGCGTGAGCAGGTGCCTGTAATTGTGCATAATGAGCATTAGAAGATTCACAATAAAATCTTACATAAGATTGTGTACCACCATTTTTAATAGATATTGCACCTTGAGAAATATCGACACCATCACTACCAGCAATATTAAGTGTATCTCCAATAAAAACATCATCTGCAAAACCAGCAGAGTGTGCTATCAACGCACCAGAGGTTGAACTTGTTGAATCTGTATTTGTAGATATTGTTACAACACCAGCTGCAGATATAGCAACTGCATTTTGGTCTGATGCAGAACCAATAGTGCCATCATCAGGTATAATGATATTTCCGCCAGTAATCATTAATCCACCACCAGTATAAGTTCCAGAAACAGCTAGGTTTCCACCAGAACTTAAAGACATGGTTTCTGCAGCTGCACCTGAAGCAGCAGTTTTGAAACTTAGTTTTGTTGCATTATTAGAGGAACTAAAGTCACCCTCCGATACAGCCTCAATACCAGCTGCAACGAGAATAGCATCAGTACCAGTTCCCTCATCTGGTGCCTGAAAATTTATGACACCTAGTTTATCACTAGCTGCAATATCCGTTTCACCAGTTTGCAAAGTTAGAGTGAATGGTTTGTCATCACCAGTATTTGTATTTTTAAAAACAAGTCCAGTATCAGCTGAGTGAGTTACAGTAATTTCTTTATCTGCACCAAATGACAATACTCCACTATCTTTTTGAATTGCAATACTACCACGAAAATCACCACCAGTATTTGCACTCACCATGTCTGCTAAAGTGAATACATCTTGGACTATTACCTCTATTTCATCATTTAAAGCTAAAGCAGCAAGACCAGCAATTGTGTTTGCCGTACTTGTATTGTAGTCAGTTCCTTTTTTTAGACGAATACCATTCAGAAAAACGTCAACGTATTCTGGGTCTTCATATAAAAGAGTTTTACCATTTGCATCTGCACCACTAATTGATGTTGCACCAGCTGATGCAAGATAAGTAAATCTTTCTCTTATTCCAAATCCATCTGTGGTTTTTCCAATATATGGCATATTATAACTCCCTACTTATCCACAATACAATGCACAAGGAACAGTATAACTACCATCATCATACGTTTCTTGTTTTACATTTGCTATTACTTTACCTATACTTTTAGTTCTAATAATATCGTCATCTTGTACTTTTGCAGTTCCATCACCATTAGATACAAGTAAATCTCCTTTGGAAACTGTTTCATCTTTATGTATTCTAATAACATAAGTTCCTAGAGATGCAACTTTCATATCATTCACATTATCATCATCAGCATCCCAAGCACAGAAAACACCATAAACACTCTTACTATCTGCTGTATCTGATATTTTACATTTTGGATGTTTCATATCTTCTTCTTTAACAATAACTGCATCATTATAAGTTATATCATTATATGTGTGAGTTATCGTATCTCCTACTTTTTTACCATCTGGTAATGCAATAGAGTCGTAGTGTACATATTCTGGTAAATCTTCAACAAATTCATCTTTTATATCATCATATCTCGTTGTTGCAGCTACAGTAAACTTTGCTTGATACCAATCACACATCTCATCAATACTTTCTAATACTGTGCCTTTAAGTATTGTAGGTTTAGAATTGTCAGTTAATCTACTCCAGTGCGTTCCAGTAAATGCACCATAGGTTGTTGTGCTACCACTTATACCTATTTCACCCTCTAACGTACCTGCTGAATGAAATGCTTGAACTCTACCATCTTGTACTCTGTTTAGAATTAAAGTTGTGTCACCAGTAGAACTTAATTGTACTTTTCCAGCAGTTCCTATTCTTGCACCTGTGCCTGTTCCCTCAGCAGGACTTTGGTTAGTTGTTCCAAAAAGAACATTACCACCACTTTTTATTCTTATACGCTCTGTACCTGCTGTTGCAAGAACGTAATCAGTAGTAGTTTCTGGCCCGGCAATGCATAGGTTATCAGAACCAGTATTATCTGTTTTAATAATAAAGTTTGTCTGTGTTCCATCAGTAAAATTACAAAGTCTATAAGCACCACCTCCATCAGTGCCAACAACATTAACATTTAATGCACCTGCTGTACCACTTAGACTACCAACATTTAATTTAGCATTAGCACCTGAAGCAGTAGACAAAACATTATTTGGGTCAATTGTTACAGCACCACCAGCAGACATATCAAATCTTACAGCAGTAACTTCAGAACCACCATCATTACCTTTAATTTCAATATCTTGGTCTTGAATAGGATTTTTGATTACAAGATAGCTTGAAGAATTTGTTAGCTCTCCAAAAACAGTTCCACCATCAGATAATTTTACATCACCACCATCTGCATCAAGGATAATATCTCCTGCTACATCTAATGTTAAATCACCACTAGATAAATCAATCTCTGTTCCATCAATGGTAATATTATCTACAACAACCCCAGCATTTGCAGTAAGAACACCCCCAACACCAAGAGTAGATGCCATGTCTACAGCACCATCAATGTCCACGACATCAAGATTAGTTGTTCCATCTACATCAATATCACCAGAAATATCTAACTCAGTTGCAACTAATTTTCCATTTAAAGTTAAACCAGTATCTGCGTTATGAGTTAATGTAATATCACTATCTGCACCAAAATTTAATATTGCACCATCTGAAATAAGTCTTAAATCATCACCCACAGACAAGTCAGCTGCAATACCAACACCACCAGCAACTGTCAATGCACCATCAGACGCATTCGTATTAGCAGTCGTTGAAGTAATAGATATCACACCACTAGAAGATATTTGCATTGCGTTTAAGTCAGAGGCAGAACCGATATCACCACCATCAGGGATTATAAGACCACCACCTAAAGTAACACTAGAGTTAAATATTGCTGCACCAGAAGCAGACATATCAAGAGTTAATGCTGTGATTCCAGAACCGCCATCATTTCCTTGAAAAATCATATCTTTATCAGACACAAGTGATTTGATAGTAAGATTACTACTATCCATACTAACATGACCTATTGCAACTCCGGCATCAAGGAAAAAAACTTCTCCACCATCTGCATCTAATATGATATCTCCAGCAACATCTATTGTTAGGTCACCAGAAGATAAATCAATCTCTGTTCCATCAATCGTAATATTGTCAATTGTTACACCACCATCAAAATCAGCTGATGTTCCAGAAACAGCTGCACTAAATGTCACAGTTTGATTTGCATTTGCAGTAAATGATGTAGAACCACCAGTTGCAAAAGTTATAACATCTGAACCAGAGAATGTGATACTTGTGTTTGAGTCTGTATCTCCAGATATTGAGTCTAATGCGATACTTCCAACATTTGTGATGTTTGCATCACTCATATCAAAACTACCAGTTACATCTAAATCACCACCGACACTTACGTTACCAGAAACAGTTAAGTTTCCACCAGAACTCAAGGACATGGTTTCGGCTGCAGCTGCAGATGAAGCTGTCTTAAAACTTAATTTTGTTGCATTACTTGAAGAACTAAAATCTCCCTCTGATACTGCCTCGATACCAGCAGCAACTAAGATAGCATCTGTACCTGTGCCTTCATCTGGTGCTTGGAAGTTAATCACTCCTAATTTATCGTTGGCTGCAATATCTGTTTCACCAGTTTGTAAAACTAAAGTAAATGGTTTATCATCACCAGTATTTGTATTCTTTAATGCAAGACCACTATCTGCAACATGGGTCATAGTGATTTCTGAATCATCACCAAAAGTTATTTTGTTTGCATCACCAGTGATATTAAAATCTCTTGCGCCATGGTCTGTATCACCTTTAACTGTTTGCAATGCACCAGCTTGATGAACAACATATATTACCTCTCCATTAGCAGGAGTTCCAGTAAATGCTAATGTAGTTCCAGAAACAGTATATGCATCTCCTGGCTGTTGTCTTACGTTTCCTACGAATACTTCTAAGTCATTTTCGTGATGTGCGTTTCTTGATAAAGTAAAATTAGTATTACTACCATCACCAGTAAATTCATCTCTTAGTGTTGATGCAAAATTAGTAGATAAACTTGTTCCTATGTAAGGCATTAATTACTCCTATTCACTAATTGTATCAACTCTTGATAACCAAACATCACATGAACTAGCTGTATCTGATTGAACCTTTAGTGCATCTCCACTTTGAAGAACGAATTTTGCACCACCATCTAATATTTGTAATGATGATGAAGCTGGTATTGGTGCGTCTTTTACTAGGAAATGGTCATTAGTGCTAACTGTTACAAATACACTCACTTTAATTTGTGATGTGGTTACATTAGCTACATTAATTCCTACTACGGCATCATCACTATCTGCAGTAAAAATCGTTGATGCAGATGTTCCTACATTCCTTGCAATATTTCGTTCAAAATCTTGTGCCATTTTTCTTCCTTTGTCTTATTTATAATGCAACTGCCACTGCAACTGCCAACCCAGTTGTTGCTGATGAGTTAATTTGAGCTGCAGTCTTTGTAATTGCTGTACCATTTAATGATAGTGTTCCCACTAAGTTTGATGTTCCAGTTACAGTTAAGTTATCTGCTATTGTAGTTTCAGAAGTTGTGTGTCCAATTGTAACTGCGATACCAGATGTTGCTGTTGCTATTCTTAATGCACCAACATTATTATCAATAAATGAGTTACTACCATCATGGTATAACTGCATATCTTGACTAGCACCAAACTGCATACGAGCATCAGAACTACTTGAACTATCACCAAATGATAAGTTACCCCCATCAATAGTTGTACCTGTCATAAGAACAGTTCCAGATGCATCTGGAAAAGATATTGTTCTATCTGCAGTTGGGTCTGTTACTGTAATAAGAGTTTCAAAATTATCATTTGTT
>MDTG01252520.1_pt1 | contig 10240 bp, 11 predicted proteins | sample 811421 | NCBI WGS metagenome assembly MDTG01 (sample SAMN05326645, study PRJNA326480) | marine metagenome | isolation source: seawater | place: Pacific Ocean: South East | collected 2011 | reverse complement strand
TGCGACGGCCAGTGCCGTAATTTTGAGTCGCCGACATAATGAACTATTCCGTTAAATCTTCAGTTCTTGGGGCTGCTGAGCAGTATGAGGGTGAGCAGCGCCCGCATAGACTTTCAGCTTACGGTACATGTCGCGACCCAGCGGGTTCTTAGGCAGCATGCCTTTAACCGCGGTCTCGATCACGCGCTCTGGCGCCTTGGCGATCAGCTTTTCGAAGTTGATCGACTTGATGCCGCCCGGAAAACCGGAGTGAGAGTAATACATCTTATCGGTAGTCTTGGCACCGGTAACACGTACCTGCTCAGCATTGATAACAACGATATAATCGCCAGTATCTACGTGCGGAGTGTACTCAGGCTTGTGCTTGCCACGCAGACGAGTAGCGATTTCGGTAGCCAGACGACCCAGGGTCTGACCAGCAGCGTCGACGACGAACCAGTCGCGCTTAACTGTTTCTGGTTTAGCAGTAAAAGTCTTCATTCTTTATAGCCTCAGGGGCCGCCCTGATAAATAAGACGGCGGATCTTACTGAATAGTGCGTACTTTGACAAGGTCAAAGGCAGCCGGATACAGACGCTATCGGGGGCTCGGGTCAGCACGTCTGATAAACGGCAAGATGTTTTCGGCAGGCGGCGCATCACTTCCACTGCAGAAAGAGCTGCGCAATTATGCAGATTGCGAAAATTTTATCAACCTGATTCTATAGTTGTTTCTCAAATAAGGGCCAATCATGCAATTTCGTCAGCTAGGTAAAACCGACATCACAGTTAGCGCCCTCTGCCTCGGCACCATGACCTGGGGCGAACAAAACAGCCAAAGCGAAGGCATTGCCCAGATTGACCGGGCCAAGGAATACGGCGTTAATTTCATCGACACCGCCGAAATGTATCCGGTCCCGCCTCGCGCCGAGACTTACACCAAGACCGAACAAATCATTGGCGAGTATTTCAAGCAGCGCGGCGACCGCGCCGACTGGGTGCTTGCCAGCAAGATTGCCGGCCCCGGCAATGGCATCGATTATATTCGCGACGGCCAGCTCAAACACAATCGCGCGCACATTCGCGAAGCCGTAGACGCCAGCCTCAAGCGCCTGCAAACCGACTGGATTGACCTGTACCAGTTGCACTGGCCAGAGCGCCCGACTAATTTCTTCGGCCAGCTCGACTACAAACACCAGGAGAGCCAGTTCACCGCCTTCGAAGAAACCCTGGATGCGCTCGCCGAACAGGTCAAGGCCGGCAAGATTCGCCATGTTGGCCTGTCCAACGAAACCCCGTGGGGCACCATGGAGTTTCTCAAGCTGGCAGAAAGCCGCAACCTGCCGCGTTGCGTGTCCATCCAGAACCCGTACAGCCTGCTTAACCGCACCTTCGAAATTGGACTGGCGGAAGTAGCCATTCGTGAACAATGCGGCCTGCTGGCTTACTCGCCTCTGGCTTTTGGCATGCTCAGCGGTAAATACGAAAACGGCGCACGTCCGGCCGATGCCCGACTGACACTCTTCAGTCGCTTCGCGCGCTACAGCAACCCGCAAGCCGTTGCGGCCTGCTCACGCTACGTTGCACTGGCCAAAGAGTATGGGCTCGATCCGGCACAAATGGCCCTAGCTTTTGTGACCGCGCGACCATTCGTCACCAGCAACATCATTGGCGCGACCACGATGGAGCAGCTTGAGAGCAACCTGGCCAGCAGCGAGCTGACATTGAGCAGCGAAGTAATGGAAGGCATTCAGGCGATTCACACCGCCCAACCCAACCCCGCCCCGTAAGCCGGCACAAAAAAAGCCGATCAGGATTAGCTGATCGGCTTTTCATCACAACGCTGCAATGCAGCGCGGTATCAACTCTTCTTGCGCACGTACAACACGAGGTTGTGATCCACCAACTCGAAGCCGTGCTCGGCAACGATTTCCTTTTGGCGCTTTTCGATCTGTGCATCCATGAATTCGATAACCTCACCGGTTTCGACGCAGACCATATGATCGTGATGACCACCATCAGCCAGTTCGAATACAGCGTGGCCGCCATCAAAATTATGCCGCACGACCAAGCCGGCAGCCTCAAATTGAGTCAGTACACGGTATACGGTGGCCAGGCCAACATCTTCTCCTGCCTCCATCAGAGACTTGTAAACATCCTCTGCGCTCATGTGCCGTTGACCCGCAGAATCCAGCATCTGCAAGATCTTGACCCGTGGCAGGGTCACTTTCAGGCCTACCTTTCTTAACTCGTTATTTTCAACCATGGTCTGCTTTCTCGTGGAAGCGGTTTCGCAGCTTCCCTTATTACGGGTATGATCTGGGTTTATATTGCCCAGCCAAGATAGTGGAAGTCACCCACCGATGCAAAAAACCAAGCTCCTGATGACAAGCCTCACCCTGACGGGGCTCTTCGCGATCGCCGGTTGTTCATACCCCGGGGTTTATAAAATCGACATTCAACAGGGCAATGTCGTCACACAAGACATGATAGACCAGTTACGCCCTGGAATGACCCGCAAACAAGTGCGGTTTATCATGGGTAACCCCCTGATGACCGACACGTTCCATGCTAATCGCTGGGACTACCTGTACAGCATGCAGCCAGGCGGCCGCCAGCGTACGCAGGAGCGCGTGAGCATTACCTTCAATGAAAGCGACCAACTGGTAGGTCTTTCTGGCGACTTCATGCCGGGTATGAGCCGCGAGCAAGAGATCATGGGCAATACGCCTGCGACCACCACGACCGAGGTGGCACCGACCACTGAACCCGTGGAGACTACTCCGGTCGCACCGGCACCTGTTAAACCTGTTGAAGAAGAGCCTGCAGAGCCCGGCTCGCTGCTCGACACTATTCAGCAAGAAATCGACGACGCTGAAACAGCACCGGTGCCGACACCAGCCCCGCTGGAGACTGCACCCTAACCTGCACAGGTTAGCGCTCAGCAACAAAAAGCCCGGCATCCCGGGCTTTTTTGTTATCTACAGGGCGCGAAACAAAACAGTTCACGCCATCGCAGCATCAAAAGTCGACCTACGAATCGCCCTCGGCACTTTTGGCCTTAGCCGCCTCTGCTGCCTTGGCCGCACGCTGCTTGCGCACTTCCTTGGGATCGGCAATCAGCGGCCGATAAATCTCGATCCGCTCACCCTCTTGCATAACCCGCTCATCGGGCTTGGGCACGGCCTTGCCGAAGATACCCAGCGGGCTCTCCGCCAGATCCAATCCGGGGAAATGCTCCTGCATACCGGACTTCAGCACCGCTTCACGCATGGTTGTGCCTTGCGGCACGTTGATCCGCAAAAGCTTTTGCTTGTGCGCCAGTGCATAGACAACCTCAACCACGATGGTTTGCTTATCCATAGAGATCCTTGGCGCGCTGACAGAAGGCATCGACCAAGGTATTTGCCGCCTGATTGAACAAAGGCCCGAGGGTTGCCCGAACCAGCGAGCCGGCATAATCAAACTGCATGTCGAGGCTGATTTTACAGGCCTTGTCCCCGAGCGCCTTGAACTCCCAGCGCCCGTGCAACTTGGTGAACGGGCCTTCATCCAGGTTCAGTTCAATCGACTTGCCCGGCACCAGCGTATTGCGCGTAACGAAGCGTGAACTCAGGCCACCCTTGGCGATATCCAGGCTCGCACGCATGTGTTCGTCACTGACCTCAAGCACCTGACTTGAGGCGCACCAGGGCAGGAATTCCGGATACTGAGCCACATCATTGACCAGATCGTATAGCGCCTGAGCGGTATAGGGCAGCAGCGCCGAACGCTGAATATGAGTAGTCATAAGCCGGGGTATTCACTCCACAGGTTCATCGGTTTCACTTCGTCAGCTCGGCAACGAAGACAATCAAAACGCCAATCGGTGCAACGACACGAATCAGCCACAACGCAACATTGAACAGCACAGGGCTGCTGATCGACAACTCGTCACGCACCGCCTCACGGGTCATGACCCAGCCGGCAAACAGCGCAAAGGATAACCCGCCGAGCGGCAACAGCAGGCGGCTGGTCAAATAATCGATACCCTCAAAGAAGTTCTTGCCGCCCTCAGCGCCCCACTGAAACAGATGGAAGCCATCGTTGGCAAATACGAAGAACTTGGCATCGGCACCAACATTGAACGACAGCACGGTGCCCATACCGACCAACCAGCAAAAGAATGCCAGCGTCGAGGTGACAACTGCGCGGCTGCGACCTGAGCGCTCAACAAAGTAGGCAACCGCAGGCTCCAGCATGGAGATCGACGAACTCCAGGCGGCCAGTGCCACGAGCACAAAGAACACCAGACCGGCGATCTGGCCAAAGGCAATGTTGCCGAAGGCAATCGGCAAGGTCACGAACATCAAGCCCGGCCCACCGCTGGGTTCCAGCCCGGCCGCGAACACAATCGGGAACAACGCGAGCCCGGCCGTCAGCGCCACAACCGTATCCAGCAAGCCGACGGTAAGCACGGTGGCGCCGATTGATGACTTCTTCGGCATGTAAGAGCCGTAAACCATGATCGAGCCCACACCCACGCTCAGCGTGAAGAATGCATGGCCCATCGCAGCCAGAATGCCTTCCTGCACCTTGCTCGAGTCGAAGTGGAACAAGAAGCGCACGCCATCCATGAAGTGGCCGGTGGTCAGGCTGTAGCCCAGCAGCATCAGCAACAACACGAACAACATCGGCATCATGATCCGCAGGCTGCGCTCAAGCCCCGCAACCACGCCCTTGGCGATCACAAAACCGGTGAAGACCATAAACAGGGTGTGCCAAAGCGTCAGGCGCCAGGGGTCCGAGGTCAGCCCACCAAAGGCCTCGCCCGCCCCTTGCGGGCTGATACCACTGAAATCACCACGACCCATGCCGATGATGTAATCGAGCGACCAGCCCGCCACAACACTGTAAAACGACAGGATCAACAACGCCGCCACCATGCCGATGACGGCGGCAAGTGGCCACAGCTTCGAGCCGCCCGACTCTGCCGCCAGCGCCTTCATCGAGTTCACCGGACTCTGCCGTCCGCGACGCCCGATCAGGGTTTCAGCAAGCATGATCGGCACACCAATCAAGGCGATGCACACCAGATACATCGCCACGAAAGCGCCGCCGCCATACATGCCGGTCATGTACGGGAACTTCCAGATATTGCCCAAGCCCACAGCGGAGCCCGTTGCGGCAAGGATAAACACCCAGCGGCTGACCCATGCGCCATGTATCGAAACTTTGTCTGTTGCCATGTACCACCAGCCTGATTGGGTGAGAAAAAGTGCGCGCATTGTCGGGGATTCGCCCACGCGGCTCAAGCTTGGACGAATCCCAAAAAATCCGACGCCAGCCATTGTAGGTTGGCCGGCCCGTACATAGCCCACACATGCACGCTGCAAACCGCATCAACTCTTATAGTAGTTAATGGACGACACTCAGCTGCCCGGCCACTTGCAGCGCGTAGCAACCGCTATTCTGCCCGTGCCCAACCACGATTGCGGGTGGTCGAGAGCAATTGCAATCATCAATCACACACATTGCCTGCTTGAGTCCGTAGCGCAGATGCTGGCGACTCCTTATAATGCGCCGCCTATGGCTAAACAAAAGAAACATCAAGAAGGCACCATCGCGCTGAATAAAAAGGCGCTGCATGACTATTTCATCGAAACCAAGTTCGAGGCCGGTCTGGTTCTGGCTGGCTGGGAAGTGAAAAGCATGCGCGCCGGCAAGGCCCAGTTGGTTGACAGCTACGTGCTGCTCAAGAACGACGAGGCCTGGCTGATGGGCTGCCACATTACCCCCCTGAAAACGGCGAGCACCCACGTGATCGCTGACCCGATCCGTACCCGCAAGCTGCTTTTGAACAAGCGCGAGCTAGAGAAATTGTTCGGTGCGGTCAATCAGAAGGGCTACACCTGCGTGGCATTGTCGATCCAGTGGAAAGCCCACTTGGTCAAATGCACCATCGCCTTGGTGAAGGGTAAGAAAGACTTCGACAAGCGCCACACCGAGAAAGAACGTGACGCCGACCGCGAAGTCCAGCGCGCCATGCGCACCAAGGGCAAAGGCGATTAATCACCCGCCTACCTTGGCGGCGTAGCCTGCGCCCGACCTTCCTCCGGAAACGCCACCTCGCCAAGGGTGCGCGTTGGATCATTATGATCAACACCGCTTGAATCATGATGAGCAACCACCGGAGGATGGATAGCCCCGAACGGGGCAATCCGTCATGACCATTTCGGATGACGTCAAATAATCGGTCATGACCATTTCAGACCTCGATAAATAATCCGCCACGCCGAATTCGCGCATCGACGCGCAATCCGTTTATGGGTCGTGTCAAGAATCCGCAACCGCCAAACAACCGCAACCGCGTACATCCGCAATTGCGCCATGACGGATTAACCTGCGGTTGATCCATCCTCCGTGGGGTGTTGAGTCATAACGATCAACCCCCGGAGGATGGATAGCCCCGCGCCGGGGCTATCCGTCATGACGATTTCGGATGACGCCAAATAATCCGTCGTGACCATTTCAGACCTCGATAAATAATCCGCCACGCCGAATTCGCGCATCGACGCGCAATCCGTTTATGGGTCGTTTAAAGAATCCGCAACCGCCAAACAACCGCAACCGCGTACACCCGCAATTGCGTCATGACGGATTAACCTGCGGTTTATCCATCCTCCGTGGGGTGTTGAGTCATAACGATCATTCACCGGAGGATGGATAGCCCCGCGCCGGGGCAATCCGTCATGACGATTTCGGATGGCGGCTGATAATCCGTCATTACAATTTCAGACCTCGATAAATAATCGGTCATTACCAATTCGGATCACGCCAACGTCAGGGGTTAACCGCCATGCGTTGAGCGGCGCTGGGCGCGGGCGACTCGTTGGGCCTGCTGCTGCACGTCGGACAAGACTTCCTGCACGTAATCAATATGCTGATTGGACAACGTGCGCGCCTGCTCGGCTTGGCCTTGCATGATGGCCTCGTATAACGCGCGGTGCTGGGCAATTAGCATGTCACGGGTCTCGTCACGCTGCGCATACATGCCGCCAATATTGGTCACCACATTGCGCCGGAGCAGATCAAACAAGCCGCGAATGGTATGCAGCAACACGGCATTGTGGCTGGCCTCGGCAATCGCCAGATGGAAGTTGGCATCGGCGGCGCCCTCTTCTGCGCGAGTCGCCTTACCCGCACGGCTGTAGCACTCCTGCAACGCGTCGAAAGCTGCTGTCAGCCGCACGCGATCAATACTGGTGGCGCGCTGAGCCGCATAAAACGCACACGAGCCCTCCAGCGTATGACGAAATTCAAGCAAGTCACGCTGGGCGCTTGGGTTGTTTTCCAGCAGGTGCAGCAGCGGATCACTGAAGGTCGAGCCCAAGGTTTGCGACACATAATTGCCACCGCCCTGACGGCTCACCAGCAATCCCCGGGCGATCAATTTCTGAATCGCTTCACGCAACGAAGGGCGCGACACACCAAAACGCTCAGCAAGCACACGCTCAGCCGGCAAGCGCTCGCCCGCCGTCAACGTACCTTCAAGCACCATGGTTTCGATCTGCTCGACAATGCCATCCGACAAACGTCGCTGCTGTACCTGCCCTACGTCCATTTCCATCACCTTATTGGTTTTACCACCCCGAAGCGCCGCACTGCGCGGCCTCGGGATGTCCTGCACGAAGCCTATAGAGCCTGTAAGCACGGCACAAGATAGTGTTCTGAGACCAAAGTTGTAGAGACATAAATTGACTTTAACCGCACCGGCCTTTTACTCTGAGCCCATCAACTTGTAAATTGGTCTGACCAATTTAAGCACTAACTAATAATAATTTCAAAATACGCCACGAGGTTATCGATGTCGCCAATGCCAACCTTCCCTGCCAACACTCGGAATATATCCAGTCAGTTCGCCTGCGCAGGGAGCCAGACTCATGAATAACGGCTTACTCGCACTTCTCGCCTTCTCGCCGATTCTGCTGGCCGCGATTCTGCTGATCGGCCTGCGCTGGCCGGCAAAACGCGCCATGCCGCTGGTTTACCTGCTGACTGCCGCCGTTGGTTTGTTTGCATGGGACATGACGTTCAATCGTGTATTGGCCTCAACCATTCAAGGCCTGCTGATAACTCTCGGCTTGCTGTGGATCATCTTCGGCGCAATCCTGCTGCTCAACACCCTCAAACACTCCGGTGGCATCACCGCGATTCGTGCAGGCTTCGCCACCATCAGCCCAGACCGTCGCATTCAGGCGATCATCATTGCCTGGCTGTTTGGTTGCTTCATTGAGGGCGCCTCAGGCTTCGGTACACCGGCTGCGATTGCTGCGCCGCTGCTCGTCGCTATCGGCTTCCCTGCCATGGCCGCAGTGCTAATGGGCATGCTGGTCCAGAGCACACCGGTGTCGTTCGGCGCGGTCGGCACGCCAATCATCGTCGGTGTCAGCACCGGCCTCGACAGCAACGCCATTGGCGCGCAATTGGCTGAACACGGCTCATCATGGGCTCAGTTCCTGCAATTGATTACCAGTGAAGTTGCCATCATCCACGCCATTGTCGGCACTGTTATGCCGCTGTTCATGGCCATGATGCTGACGCGCTTCTTCGGTCAGGAGAAAAGCTGGAAAGCGGGCCTCGCAGTCATGCCGTTCGCCATTTTCGCCGGCCTGGCATTTACCATTCCTTACGCTCTCACCGGCGTGTTCCTCGGCCCTGAGTTCCCGTCACTGATTGGCGGCCTTACAGGTCTGGCGATTGTTACCACCGCAGCCCGCTTCGGCTTCCTGGTACCGAAAACCTCGTGGGATTTTGCACCGGCTAAAGACTGGCCAGCAGAGTGGATCGGCACCGTTGAAATGAAGCTCGAAGAACTCACGCAAAAGCCTATGAGTTCGCTGCGCGCTTGGCTGCCTTACGTACTGGTGGGCGCCCTGTTGGTCATCAGCCGCGTATTCCCGGAAGTCTCCGGCGCACTCAAAGCAGTGGTCATCAACTTCCCGGACTTGATGGGCGAAGCAGGCGTCAGCGCCAACTTCCAGCCGTTGTATCTGCCAGGCGGAATTCTGGTTGCAGTGGTTATCGCCACCTTCTTCCTGCACGGCATGCGTGTTCGTGAACTGACGGCAGCCGTTAAAGAGTCGAGCAGCGTTCTGCTCAGCGCGGGCTTCGTGCTGCTGTTCACCGTGCCGATGGTGCGTATTCTGATCAACTCGGGCGTTAACAGCGCCGACATCGCCAGCATGCCAATTGTCATGGCTCGCTGGGTCGCAGACAGCGTTGGCGGTATCTATCCGCTGCTGGCGCCAAGCATCGGTGCACTCGGCGCTTTCATCGCCGGCTCCAACACCGTCAGCAACATGATGTTCAGCCAGTTCCAGTTTGGCGTGGCGCATACACTCGGCATGTCCGGTGCGCTGATTGTCGCGGTACAAGCGATTGGCGCAGCGGCGGGCAACATGGTTGCGATTCACAACGTGGTCGCCGCCTCTGCCACAGTCGGCCTGCTCGGTCGCGAAGGCACTACATTGCGCAAGACAATCTGGCCTACGCTGTACTACGTTCTGTTTACCGGCCTGATTGCCCTGTTTGCCGTCTATGGCCTGGGCATTACCGACCCGTTAATGCTCGCCCAGTAAACTGATAAACCAGCCCCGCCTTTCGAGGCGGGGCTTAGTCAATTACGGCGCACAATAATGCGCCCGGCCTTGGCAAGCGGCACATTCAATTGCCCCCTTTGCACGGCCATTCGTTGATTAAATTACAGGTTGTTCATCTATGATCATTTCTGCCTCGACCGATTACCGCGCCGCCGCAAAAAGCAAGCTGCCACCGTTCCTGTTTCACTACGCCGATGGCGGCGCTTACGCCGAACACACCCTGCGCCATAACGTCTCCGACCTCTCGGAAATTGCTCTGCGCCAGCGCGTGTTGCGCAACATGAGCGAGCTGAACCTCGAAACCCAACTGTTCAACGAAACCTTGTCGATGCCGGTAGCGTTGGCACCGGTTGGCCTCACGGGCATGTTCGCCCGTCGCGGTGAAGTACAGGCCGCTCGCGCAGCTGCCGCCAAAGGCATTCCGTTCACCCTGTCGACCGTTTCGGTGTGCCCGATTGAAGAAGTTGCCCCGGCAATCAATCGCCCGATGTGGTTCCAGTTGTACGTTCTCAAAGATCGCGGCTTCATGAAGAACGCACTTGAGCGCGCCAAGGCCGCTGGCGTGACCACACTGGTTTTCACTGTCGACATGCCAACGCCAGGCGCTCGCTACCGTGACGC
>MDTG01160326.1_pt1 | contig 10240 bp, 10 predicted proteins | sample 811421 | NCBI WGS metagenome assembly MDTG01 (sample SAMN05326645, study PRJNA326480) | marine metagenome | isolation source: seawater | place: Pacific Ocean: South East | collected 2011 | reverse complement strand
ATCATTGTGCCAGACCATTTTGTTTTTAAAACCAAATTTTTTTAATGCTACGTCCATATCTCTATCACAATTAGATCCAGGAAAAATAATTACTGAGGATTTCATTAATTTTATAAAATCTTAAAATCTTCAATTACTAGGTTAGCTAGTAATTTCTTACAAATTTCTTCAACTTTTAACTTAGCTTTTTTTTCATCTTCAATATTTACTTCAATATTAAAGTATTTTCCTTGTTTTACGTCTTTTACCTCGGAAAAACTCATTCCATTAAGAGTTTGTTGAATAGCTTTACCCTGAGGGTCAAGCACTCCTTTTTTAAGAGTAACAATTACTTTTATATTCATTTATTTTTTTTTATTTTTACTGCGGTAGGTTTTGTGAATTTTATTGGTCTAATATTGGACTGTTCATGGAAGATACCTAATCTTCTAGCAACTTCTTGATATGCTTCTACAATATTTCCTAAATTTTTTCTAAATCTGTCTTTATCTAATTTTTTTTCAGTTTCTTTATCCCATAATCTACATGTATCAGGGCTAATTTCATCTGCGAGAATGATTTCTTCATTTAATTTTGTTTTTCCAAATTCAACTTTAAAATCAACTAGTTTTATTTTAATAGAATTAAACATTCCTTGAACAAAATCATTTATTCTTAAGCATTGCTGATTAATAAAATCTAATTCTTTTGACTTTAGCCATTTGAAATTAAGTATATGTTCGCGAGAAATAATTGGATCTCCCAGTTTATCATCCTTTAAACAATATTCGATTAATGGATAGTTTAAAACTGTACCTTCTTCTATTCCCAATCTTTTACATATAGATCCAGCCGCAATATTTCTTATTACAAATTCAATTGGAATAATATCTACAAATTTTATTAGCTGCTCTCTCATATTTATCCTTTTAATTAAGTGATTTTTAATTCCAACTTCTGTAAGAGATTTAAGTATATGTTCAGAAATTCTATTATTTAAAATTCCTTTACCATCCAATGTTGCTTTTTTTTGGTTATTAAAAGCTGTCGCGTCATCTTTAAAATGCTGAATTACTGTGTTTTTATCTTCCGTTGAAAAAATAATTTTTGCTTTACCTTCGTATAATTTCTTTCCTTTTTTCATTATTTAAAAACTCTGTTAAATATAAAGTTTATATATTTGAAATGTTTTGAGTAATTAAAAATTGATTTTAATTTACTTTTTGTAATCTTACTCATAATAAACTTATCTGTGGAAATTAAATTATATAAATCTTTATTTTCAGTCATACATTTCTTTGAATAGTTTTGTACAATTTTATAAGCTTTTTCTCTACTTAGACCTTTTTTTGTAAGCTCTATCATTATTTCTTGTGAGAATATTAATCCTTTAGTTAAATATATATTTTGAACCATTTTTTTTGGATAAACTATCATTCTATCTAAAATATTTGACAATCTGTCTAAGGCAAAATCTAAAGTAATGTTTGCATCTGGCCCTATATTTCTCTCAACACTCGAGTGTGATATATCTCTCTCATGCCATAAAACTATATTTTCTAAAGCTGGAGCAACATAACTTCTAACCATTCTAGATAAACCGGTAAGGTTTTCGCTTAATATTGGATTTTTTTTATGTGGCATTGCTGATGATCCTTTTTGGCCACTAGAAAAATATTCTTGTAATTCATATATTTCAGATCTTTGTAGATTTCTTATTTCAGTTGCCACTCTTTCAACAGATCCAGCGATGATTCCAAGAACTGAAAAATAAAATGCATGTCTATCCCTTGGAATTATTTGTGTTGAAATAGGCTCAACTTTCAAACCAAATTTTTTTGCAACATGTCTTTCAACATTGGGATTAATATTTGCAAAAGTTCCTACAGCTCCAGAAATTGCACAACTAGAAACTTCGTCAATAGCATATAATAACCTTTTTTTGTTTCTTTTAAATTCTTCATAAAATGATGCTAACTTTAATCCAAAAGTAATTGGTTCTGCATGAATACCATGACTTCTGCCAATGCAAGGAGTGAATTTATATTTTTTAGCTTTTTGTTTTAAAACTTTTAAAATTTTATCTATATCTTTTAAAAGTATTTTTCCTGATTGAACTAATTGGATATTAAAACTTGTATCCAATATATCAGACGATGTCATTCCTTGATGTAAATATCTTGATTTTATTCCTGCTTTTTCAGTTATCGATGTCAAAAAAGCTATTACGTCGTGTTTAACTTTGGACTCTATTGAATGAATTCTGTTTACATTTATTTTTGCTTTTTTCTTTACAGTTGAAGAAACACCTTTTGGAATATGACCTAATTTTTCCATTGCTTGAGCTGCAGCTATTTCTACATCTAACCAAATTTTATATTTATTTTCTTCTGACCAGATCGAAGTAAGTTCTTTTCTTGAATATCTTGTAATCATTAATTATTTGTATGGAGGCCTAGACAAACCTTTAACAGATTCTGTAAAGATTTCATATCCATTTTCGGTAATTCCTACTGTATGCTCAAATTGTGCTGATAAAGATTTATCTTTTGTGACAGCTGTCCATCCATCATTTAAAATTTTAACATCATATTTTCCAAAATTTATCATTGGTTCGATTGTAAAAGTCATACCAGGATGAATTTTTATACCTGTATTTTTTTTTCCATAGTGTAAAATATTTGGATTTTCATGAAATTTTGTACTTATTCCATGTCCACAAAAATCTCTTACAACACTAAAACCTTTTTTCTCGACATATGATTGAATTTCATAACCTATATCACCTAAAGTTAAACCTGGTTTTAAAATTTTAATCGCTTTCATCATAGACTCATAAGTTGCATCTATTAAATTTTTTGATTTAATAGAGACTTCACCAACAGTAAACATTCTACTAGTATCACCATAATGTTCATTTAAGATTGCAGTAACGTCTATATTCAAGATGTCTCCTTCATCCAATACACGTTCAGAAGGCATACCATGACAAACAACATGATTTAAAGAAGTACACAATGATTTTTTGAAACCTTTATAAAACTGAGGCGCTGAGTGACCACCATTGTCTCTTATAAATTCATATCCTAGTTTATCAATAGTTTCAGTTGATATACCAGGCTTAACATGTTCTGTTAACATATCTAAACATTTTGCTGCCAAGTTTCCAGCAGAACGCATTTTTTCAAATTTTTCCTTATAGTTAATCATCAATAATTTTTAATTTTTTATCTATTTTTATTTCTTTAGGATCAATTTTACACCTGTAAGCAAGAAATTGAATACCAGATTTTTTAGCTATTAAATAATTCTTATAATAGTCTTTATCTATATCTTTTGCTATTTTAAAATATTTCATATTTTCAATCTGCACTAAAAATAAAACATAAGCTTTAAAACCTTTTTTTGATGCATTAATAAGCTCTTTTATATGCTTTGTGCCCCGTGAAGTGGGTGCATCAGGAAATTCAGCTATTTCATCGTCTCTAAATAATGTAACATTTTTAACTTCTATAAATATTTTATTATTTGATTTGTTTACCAAAAAATCAAATCGAGTCTCTTTATTAAAATAAACTTCAGATTTAATCTCTTTTAATTTTTTAAATTCTTCAAAATAATTAAGTCTTAATCCTTCTTTTACAATTTTGTTCGCAAAGTGAGTATTTACACCAACCATATTATTATTGACTTTAATTAATTCTAATGTGTATTTTAATTTTCTTTTAGGATCATTATTATATGACACCCAAACGTCATTATCTTTTTGTAGCAAACCCATCATTGAACCAGTATTTGGACAGTGTGCAGTTAAAATATCTTTATTTACTTTAATATCTGCAAAAAATCTTTTATATCTTTTTACAAGTTTGCCTTTAATTAGAGAGTTGGTAAATTCCATATTCAAAATATATATAATATGAATAAAAAAACAAAAAAAAATGCAGGAATATTAATTATTGGTAATGAAATATTATCAGGAAGAACTAAAGATACCAATACTAGTACACTGGCCACATGGTTGAATTCTATTGGCGTTCAGACAATGGAAGTAAGGGTTGTACCTGACATTGAAGATGCAATTATTACTTCAGTAAATATATTAAGAAAACAATATGATTATGTTTTTACCTCAGGTGGTATAGGGCCGACACACGATGATATAACTGCCGAATCTATTGCAAAAGCTTTTAGCTTAAAATATGAGATTCATAAAGAAGGATATAAAATTCTTGAATCATATTACAAACCAGGAGAGTTTAATGAAGGTAGACAGAAAATGATTTGGATGCCTAAAGATGCAAAATTAATTTTAAATCCAACAAGTGGTGCACCAGGTTTCAATGTTGAGAATGTATTTTGTCTTCCCGGAGTTCCATCGATTTTAAAATCTATGTTAGGTGGAATTACTAATAACATAGTTGGTGGACAACCAATTTTAAGTCATACAATTAGTTTAAGAACAGTTGAAAGTGAAATAGCGAGTAACTTAACTAAGGTTCAAGATAATAACAAAGATGTAGAAATTGGAAGCTACCCTTTCTTTCAAGCAGGGAAATTAGGAGTTTCTATAGTCATAAGGTCCGAAGATAAAAATAAAATTGACAATTGTAGTTCTCAAATTCTTGATTTTGTAAAACAAAAAAAAATTGAAATAGTAGATAGATAGTATGCTTTATTTTGCCTACGGAAGTAATCTTAACCACTTTCAAATGAAAAAGAGATGTAAAGATAGTAAATATTTAAAGAAAATAAATTTAAAAAATTATAGATTAACTTTTAGAAGCAAATATAAAGCAGCAGACATTGAACCCAAAAAAAATTCAACAGTACCTGGTGGTTTATTTGAAATATCTAAATGTGATGAAAAAAAACTTGATATTTACGAGGATTATCCAAAATTATATAAAAAATACTATTTTTATTATTATGGAAAAAAAGTAATGACTTATACGATGACTAAAAAAACTCAATTCAGATACCCTAATGAAAGATATTTAAATGTTATAAAACGTGGTTACAAAGATTGTAAACTGGAAAATAAATATTTGTTAATGGCATTAAATCCTATTAAATGACGCGTAATATTGATTTCTAAACAATATTATGAAAATAAGGCAATTAAAATACGCTTGAATTCATAGGATATGATTATGAATTAAGTATTTTAAATTAATTTATATAAAAATATGTTAATAAATGATGTTTATGAGTAATAAAATAATTACACTAATTAGATTTGCTACTGTGGCTCCAAAAGGTGACGTTGGCACAGAACCAACTCCTCCAATAGGATTAGCTTATTTAGCAGCCATGTGTAAAGATATACCAAATGTAATAATCAAAGGAATTGATGCTTCGGGAAGAGATTTATATAAATTTTTTGAAATTCCAGAATACAATATTAGAGGTAACGGTTTAACCGCTGAAGAAGTTGTTAAAGCTGCTGATCCAAATACAAATATTTTTGGTGTTACAGCAATGTTTTCACATGAATGGCCTTACATTAGAGACTGTATTAAACTTCTTAAAAAAAATTTTCCAAATTCAGTAATAATTATAGGTGGTGAACATGCATCAGCATTAACTGAATATTCACTTCGAGATTGTAAAGAAATTGATTTTGTTTCATTAGGAGAAGGAGAAGATACCTGGAAAGAAATATCAACTACAGAAATTAGTGACATAAAGAATCTTGCTGGTTTAGCTTATCTTGAAAATGATAAATTTATCAAAACAAAAGTTAGAGAAAGAGTAAAACATATTGATAGTATTCCATGGCCCGATTGGGATACTTTTCCCATTGAACCGTATTTAGATAATTCCATGAGCTTTGGTCCTGGTTCAGGAAGAAATATGCCAATAATTGCCTCTAGAGGATGTCCATATGAATGCACTTTTTGTTCAAACCCACTTATGTTTGGAAGAAGATATTTTGTAAGAAACATTGATGATTTAATTACACAAATTAAATATTACATTAAAAGATATAATATTACTGGACTACAATTTTATGATTTAACAGCTATACTTAAAAAAAATTGGGTACTAGAATTTTGTGATGCACTAGTAAAGAATAACATTAATTTACAGTGGAGTTTACCAACTGGTACACGAAGTGAAGCATTAGATCTAGAAGTTTTAAAAGCTTTAGCTAAAGCAAATTTAACATATTTAGTTTACGCTCCAGAAAGCGGACACGAAGATACACTTAAACGAATAAAAAAGAAAATTAAAATACCAGAAGTTGAAAAATCAGTTAAATGGGCAGTTTCCCAAGGAATTGTTACAAGAACAAATTTAATAATTGGTTTTCCTGGAGAAACAAGATTACAACTTTACAGAACACTTTGGCAGCAATTGAGATTTATTTTTATGGGTGTAGAAGAATCTTCGACTTTTGTATTTAATGCATATCCAGGAACAGAGTTATTTGATGAATTAATAGAAAATGGAAAAATCGAATTAAATGATGACTTCTTTATTTCATTAGGATGGATGTCACATTATAACGTCAAACCGAATTATGTTTCTTATAATGAAAACATGAGTAGATACGAATTATATATATATAGAATGATAGGTATGCTTCTTACCTATACATTACCATACATATTAAGGCCAAAAAGAATATTAAGAACAATTAAAAGCTTTTTCAGGGAAGATAGCTCAACTGTTGCTGAACAAAGATTAAAAGATCATTTAAGAAGATCAACATTATTCACTAAATATATTAAACCTGTTATATTAAAAATCTTCTCAAGAAAAACAAAAGATAACATTATTCAATAATAGATTAAATTAATTATTGTTGAAAAAGTCTTATTGACATTTATTTCAAAATATATAGAAGAAAAATATACTGAAAGTTGGTGGGGAATCAGTGTGAAATTCATTGGCTCTTCCTGGAACCGTAAAGTCGGAGCGCCACCCAGTAGAGTCCGTTGTAGAATGATGGTCAGGAATAATCTAGTTCGCAAAAACTTCGGCACAAATTAAAGGGATTAAACATACTCTAATTTTAAAATTTAGAGTGATTGTTTAAGAAAGGGACACAGTGCTAAAGAAATTTTTAAATTTATATTTAATATTAATAGTAATTATATTTTACAATTTACCAAGTTTTGCTAAAGATATTCCAGTTATCGTAATAGCGCCAAGTAAAAAACCGCAATCTATATCAACGGTTGGAACATCAGTAACAGTATTGGATGAGAATTTTATTAAAAATTCTAATGAATATTTTTTAGGTGATCTTTTATCATCCAGTACCCCAGCCACTAATTTTTTTCAAAGTGGAGGCCATGGAACAACATCTGGTATTCAGCTTCGAGGGTTACCAAAAAGATATTCTACTGTTTATATAGATGGAGTTAAAATGTCTGATCCATCAAGTGTTTCAGGAGAATTTGATTTTAACAATATTTTAACTAGTCATTTATCAAGAGTAGAAATTCTAAAAGGTAATCAAAGCACAGTATATGGAAGTGGTGCAATAGGTGGTACTATTAATATAATTACAAAAAAAGGAGAACCTGGATTTCAAAAAAATTTAAATTACACTACTGGTTCCTTTAAAACAAATGACATATCAGCCTCAATATCAGGAGCTGATGAAAAAAATAATTATTATATAGGATTGCAAAGATTTCAAACTGATGGAATTTCTCAAATAAGACATAATGATGAAAAAGATAAATATAGAAACAATTCTTTAGTAGCAAATTATGGGTATACCTTCTCTGATCAATTTGAAATTAATAATAATTTAAGAATTTCAGAAACTTATCTTCAATATGATGCTTTAAGCGCTACATCTGGATATGATAATTCAGAAGAAGCTGATGGTGTAGAAGGATCTTACAATCTAAATTTTATTTTTAAACCAATCGAAAACTTTACAAATAAATTTACTTTAGCGAGCACATATATAAAAAGGATTTATGGTGATGCACCAAATAGTAAAAATACTGTGAAAGACAATTATTATGGTGAAAGATATTCATTAATTTATTCTGGAAATTATAACTTTAACCTTGATAATAGTGTTGTTTTTGGATTTGAAAGAGAAGATGATGAAATGGGATATAACGAAAATGCCTCAGGTACAAAGTATGAGCATTCTTATGTTGAGTCTACTTATTTTGATTTTCAAAGAAGATTTTCAAAAAATATATATGGAACTTTTGGTTCAAGATTCGATGAACATTCAGTAGCAGGCAAGGAAGATGCTCATAGAGCCACATTAGCATATTTATTTGATGATAAGTCTACAAAATTAAAGGCTTCTTATGGAACCGGATTTAGATTTCCATCTTTATATGAAATGTATTATGTTTATGCATCAAACGCTCAATCTTTACCATATGTAAAAGCAGAAAAAAGTAGAAGCTATGATTTTGGTATAGAAAAAAGATTTAATAAACTAAATTTAGACATTGAAGCAAACTATTTTAATTTAAAATATACAGATCCTCTCGAAGGATGGGCTACAGGAACAGCTTCTGGTAATGCCTACACTACACAAAATCAACCAGGGACAGTAAAATCTCAAGGTTTGGAATTAATATCAAAATGGAATTTAAATAATTCTTTAAATTTTGATTTAAATTATACTTATACATCTACATATGATGGCGCAGAACAAGATGACCCAGACAATGCTGGCACTCAATATAATGCTCAATTAGCTAGAGTACCCAGACATATTATAAATCTAAATACTAATTTTAAAATTAAAAATCTTGATAATTTTGATTTTACATTAAATACTAAGTGGTCTGATGAAGCTAGAGATTATGGAAATAATAACAATGGTTCATATGACGATGTAAACTTAGATGATTATTTAGTCAGTGATTTATATATAAAATATAATTTATTTAACCAGTATAATATATTTTTTAACATAACTAATTTATTTGATGAAGGATACGAAACCGCAAGAGATTATACTCAAATGCCAAGGTCATTTAATTTGGGGCTTAAAAAAAGTTTCTAACTTTTAGGTAATTAATGGCTTTTTTAAAACAAATAATTTCTTTTAAAAATACTGAAATTTAATATAAAAGCTAAATATGAGTTATATAAAAACTGCAATTTTAATATTTTCTGCCTTAGCAATTACAAGATTTGTTCCACACCCTCCGAATTTTACATCTCTTATTGCTTTGAGTTTTTATGTTCCTGCTCTATTTGGATATAGATATATACCAGTACTTATATTGAGTTTTTTTATAACAGATCTATTTATAGGGTTTCATAGCACACTTCTCTTCACATGGGGATCAGTTTTAATGATCTCATTAATTTCTAAATTTTTTTCAGGAACAATATTAACTAGAATTTCTGGAGCATTATTAGGTGCTTGTATTTTTTATATTATAACGAATTTTGGAGTCTGGGTTCTAGGTAATTATGGTTATACATTTGAAGGGTTATTAATGAGCTATACTTTAGCAATTCCTTTTTTTGGTTATACTTTAATTTCAACTCTATTATTCTCAGTAATAATTGAGACAATTTATAAGCTAAAAAATATTCTCACATCAAAATATATCTAATTCGAATAATTAGATATATAATATAAGTGTAATGAACCGCTTACTATCATATCTGTTCATAGTTCTTATTTCGGGATTGACGTTTAGCGTCAATGCTAACTCAAAAATATATTGTGTTGATGAAAAAATTGGTGAAAGAATTGAAAATTTTAGAAAAGATTATCTTAAAAGAGAAAATGAATTTTTTTATACATCAAAAGCAAAAGGCACAGTTTGCATGACTTCTTATACAGAAGTTAATAAAAAACAATATAACATTTTAAAAGAGCATTTTAATAAAGCAAAATCAAAGATAGCAAAAAATCAAAATGATAACAATGACGCTTCTTTGAAAGCAGGAATCAAGATTAATAAAAAGGATAAAGTTCCTTATTCAAAGTTTGGTGGCCAAAGTGGATATGATATAGCGTACTTTTATTTAAAAGCACATAAAATTAATGACCTAAGAGGTGATGGAATTGTTTATTATAAATTTGATCAGAAGATCGATAATATAGGTACATATTATAGACTAAATAAAGATCATAAAGTTATTTCAAGTGGAGATTTTGAATATATAAATAATAAAAAAGCATTCGAATTAACCGAAGATAATGAGAAATTTTATTGGAAGATTTCTATGTCAAACGGAATAGCAGATATAAAGTCCAAAGCTTATGATTACAAAGGATACAGAAGATATGAATTTGTAGAAGCGT
>MDTG01231988.1_pt1 | contig 10241 bp, 9 predicted proteins | sample 811421 | NCBI WGS metagenome assembly MDTG01 (sample SAMN05326645, study PRJNA326480) | marine metagenome | isolation source: seawater | place: Pacific Ocean: South East | collected 2011 | reverse complement strand
TGCATTTAATGTTACATAACAATACAACCCATTACCTTTAATATCATGAGGATAACCAACTACAGCAGCTTCAGCTACTTTTGGATGAGCAACGAATGCGCTTTCAATTTCAGCAGTTCCTAGGTTGTGTCCTGAGACAATAATTACATCATCCACTCTCCCTGTTATCCAGTAATATCCATCCTTATCTCTTTTACAACCATCACCAGTGAAATATTTGCCATCAAATTGTGAAAAATATGTTTTAATAAATCTTTCATGATCTCCATAAACAGTTCTCATCTGTCCTGGCCAAGAACTTTTGAGACATAGCATTCCTTCACATTCTCCATCCAGTTCTTTTCCATCTTTATCAACAATGCATGGTTGGATACCATAAAAAGGTTTTGATGCAGAACCGGGCTTTAACTCAATTGCACCTGTTTGAGGAGAAATTAAGATACCGCCAGTTTCTGTTTGCCACCATGTATCAACAATTGGACAATTTGAATTACCTGGAACTTCATAATACCATTTCCAAGCTTCAGGATTTATAGGCTCTCCAACTGTGCCAAGTAATTTTAATGAACCTCTATTTGTTTTTTTTACAAATTCATCACCCTCACGCATTAAAGCCCTTATTGCAGTTGGTGCAGTATAAAATATATTTACTTTGTGCTTATCAATTATTTGCCAAAATCTAGAAAAGTCTGGGTAGTTTGGAACTCCTTCAAACATAATTGTGGTTGCTCCATTTGATAATGGACCATAAATTATATAGCTATGACCTGTTATCCAACCAATATCTGCGGTGCACCAATAAATATCACCTTCATTATAGTTAAATATATACTCATGTGTCATAGATGCATAGACCAAATATCCACCTGATGTATGAAGCACGCCTTTTGGTTTACCAGTTGAGCCAGAAGTATAAAGAATAAATAATGGATCTTCAGAATTAATTATTTCTGGTTCACAAAAATCCTCAACCTCATCTATTAAATCATTTAGAAAAACATCTCTTCCATTTATAAAATTAATATTTTTATTATTAGTTCTTTTTACCACGAGACACTTTTTGACATTTGGACAGCTTTCTAATGCTTTATCAGTTGTTTCTTTTAAAGGAATTATTTTACCACCTCTCACTCCCTCATCTGCAGTTATAATAAATTCAGATCCACAATCTTGAATTCTTCCAGCAATTGACTCAGCAGAGAAACCTCCAAAAATTATTGAATGAACAGCCCCTATTCTTGCACAAGCGAGCATTGTATAAGCAAGTTCAGGTATCATTGTTAAGTAGATCGTCACCCTATCTCCTTTTTTTACACCTATCTTTTTTAAAACATTTGCCGTTTTAGAAACATTTTCTAAGAGCTCTTTATAGGTAATATTTTTTGTATTTTTAGGATCATCACCTTCCCAAATAATTGCTGTTTTATTAGGATTTGATTTAGCATGCCTATCTATACAATTATAAGATACATTTAATTTGCCATCCTCAAACCATTTAATGCTCACATCATTTGAGGAATATTTTATATTTTTTACAATGGAAAAATTCTTATACCAATCTATTCTTTTTGAATGTTTGCTCCAAAAATTATCATTATTATTGATTGATTCTTGGTACAAAGATAAATATTCTTCTTTATTAACCTTGCCAGATTTTATCCATTGATCCTTAATTTTCATAATATTAAGATTAATTGTTATCTAATAAAAATTCAACTGCTAATTTATAATTAAATTTTTTCATAGTTTTAGCAAATTTTTTTTCAATTTTTCTAATTTGAATTTTAGTTAATTGCTTCTCCCATTGATTTTTTTTTCCAATAGAAAAAAAAATATTTTTACCAGTAGCTTCTATAAACCCTTTTTCTTTTTCTTCTCTTTTAAATTTTTCAAAATCAGTTGAAGTTATAATATTTTTAATTTTTTCATCAATATTTTTAAAATTAAAACTAAAATTATTTTTAAAAAAATCTATTAATTCAATCAAAACATTTTTTTTATTATAAACTAAATCTTCATATCTTATGATTTTTATCGGCAAATTCCAATTTGTTGATGTCCAAGAATAAACATGATTTTGCCAGTTACTAAAAAATGATTTTGGTCTACATTTTTCTTCAAAAAAATTTCTTTCTTTAGGTTCAACCCAGTTTGAATTTAGTATATCGCTTTGAATATTCTCAATACTTCGATCGATGGATATATCATAATGCCTACTCCAAGATAAGCAAACATCTCTTGGATCTCTCACAATATAAATAATACCACGAGTGTCACTTTCTGATGTAAATGGATAACCACCTACATTCAATAGACCACTGTGAGTCTTTAAAAAAGTAAAATCACCATCAAAATTTAATGACTTTTTACTCTGCAGTTTTCTTATATATTTGTAAAAAATTGGTGGCTTACCTATTTTTTCCAAATCTTCTCCAAATAAAATTTTATTTCTGTACGCGAGTTCAGTTTTTTCAAACTGGGGTATTCGACTAAGCAGATCAAATGAAAAATTACCATCTTCGGTAAAAAACAATGATGTTAAAATAGCCCTGATTAAAGTGTTACCGCTTTTCGGAAATGAGGATATCCAGAATATTTGTTTTTCCATTTAAATTTATTTATTAGATAATTTTAATATTTCTTCCCACTCTTTTTTTGTTAGTGGCATCACAGATAATCTACTTTGCTTGATTAAAGGAATATTATCTAATTTTTTTGTTTTTTTTATTTCATCTAAACTAACAGGTTTTGTAAGTTTATTTAATGGTTTTACATCCACAACTACAAATTTTCTAGTTTTATCAGTAGGATCTTGATAATATTCTTTAACTACTTTCACAATTCCGATTATAGATTTTTCACTTACAGAATGATAAAAAAAACAAAGATCATTTTTTTTCATCTTCATTAAATTATTTCTGGCTTGATAATTTCTAACACCATCCCACATTGTGACTCCCTCTTTAACTTGATCATCCCATGACCATGTATTAGGTTCAGATTTCAACAACCAAAAACTATTTCTCATAATTTTAAAGATATCATCTATAAAATAAATATTCTACATAATCCTTATGAGGTCCGTCTTTTCTTCTGGTTTTATTAATTTGAGCTTCATCAAATTTAAAACCATTTTTTGTCATAGTTTTAATTATGTATCTATCTTCTTGTCTGCTTTCATTTATTTCTATTAAAACAGATTTTAAAAGTTTATCATTTAATATTTTATTTGATCCAGTAATTATTTTATGTTCTATTCCATCTACATCAATTTTTATGTAGTTTGGCATCTTAAATTTCCACTTAAATACAAGATCATCCAAAGTTGTTGAAAATATCCCCTGCCTAAAATGAGTTTCTATTGGTTTAAGTGTTGTATGATCAACAGCATTCAAACCTACGGTATGATGTGAGCCGCCAACTGTAAATTGACTTAAATTTAATTTTGTTAATTCAGTTTTATCACTTAAACCAATAGGATAAGGCATAACTTTATCTGTTAATCTATTCAAAATTATATTTTCCATTAAGTTTTGGAAATTATTAGATTCTGGTTCAAATGCATACACACTAATTTTTTTTACTATTGCAGCGTATAAACTATAAACACCTATATTCGCACCAATATCATAAAATACACTGTTATCTTCAAAACCTCTTATCCAATCAATTGTAACTGGCTCTTTAGTAAAAAGAGTGTGAGCTCTGAAGTGGGTTGAATTATTTTTTATTGAAAAATTAATATTTTTTTTTGTATATTTATCTTTAACCTTAAAAAGTATTAAAGTTTCTTTTTCCTTTATTTTCTTTTTGTAGTTTTCAAGACCTTCCTTGTCCATAAATTATTATTTTTTAGTTTTGAAATAATAATTCAATTGTATAAGGTTTCTTTCTGCACCTTCTGTATTTATCTTTTCTACACCATGATAAGAACTATTAGTTCTTGGAAAAACTAAAAGAGTATTAGGTCTAAATGGTATTTTCTTAATAAGTGTAAAATCCTTTTCACTTATATGATGATTACCTTTTTCACCCAACTCTACATTGGCATCTTCGTTTAATTTATACAGTGCTGTACCTAGATCTTCTAAATTATTATTATCTGGAATATAAAATAAAAAAGTCAAAAATTTAAGTGTTGTATCAGTGTGAACTCCAAGTTTATATTTTTTAAAGTCTTTTACTAAAGCTGCTTGTATATTAAACTGAAAATTATTAATACCAATATTCTCCTTTTCATAATCATTGAAAGAACTTATGCGATTATCTATAGTTTCTTTAAATTCATAACTTATAACATTAAAAAAAGTTGGGTTAGTGAATACAGTAATTAATTCAGTAAGTGTTTTTTTTCTTTTTTCATCTAACGCGTTTATATTTTCATAATTAAGATCAAAAACAAATCTCTCATCTGGATAATTTTTGCTTACTGTGCCTGTTTTATTTATTGGCTTATAACTATTAATTTCTGGTAAATCAGAAACAAGTCTATCATAATAGTTTTTAGGAAAAATATTACTAACACTTTTGTACCAAAACGGTTCTTTATGAAGTTGAGAATTTTTAAAATTATTTAAAATTTCATCAATCATAACTATTTATCTTTAATCTCGGATTAACTTTGAAATATAAATCCTCCATATTTCTATTATACCCTTTCTTACAAGTCCATGCAATCATTGCAGCATTATCACTCATCATTTCCTTGATAGGATATAAAATTTTAATATTTTTTTTATCGAATTCATTCTCTAAGTTTTTTCTTAAATATAAATTATTTGCAACTCCACCAACTATTGATATTTCTTTTACATTTAAATTATTTTCTTTTAGCTTAACTAAGGCTCTATTTGTCTTTGAAATTAAAATTTGTAGTATAGTTTTTTGAAACGAAGCACATAAATTACTTTTAAAATCTTTGTTAATATTATTTTTTTTTTATTAATAGATTAATATGTGTTTTCAGTCCTGAAAATGAAAAATTTAAGCTATTTTCATTGATTAGAGGTTTCGGTAATTCAAAAAAATCACCATCACCATTAATTGCATGCTTTTCTATTTCTACTCCACCTGGATAGGGCATACCTAACAGTTTAGCAACTTTATCAAAAACCTCTCCTAAAGCATCGTCAATACTCTCTCCCAACAATTTAATTTTGTTATTATTTTTTATAAGATAGAACTGTGTATGACCACCTGTTAGCAATAAAACAAGATGTGGCAGATTTATTTTATTATTAAAGCTAGTTGATTGAATATGCCCCTCTAAATGATTAATAGGAACAAATGGTTTGTTGTTACAAATTGATAAAGACTTTACAAAAGATGATCCAATTAACAAACTACCAATTAATCCAGGACCACAGGTAGCAGCAAATACATCAATATCAGATAAATTCACCTCGTTATTTTTTAAGATTTTTTTGGTAATTATTTGTATATTTTCAAGATGAGATCTTGAAGCCAATTCTGGGACAACTCCACCATGTTTTTTATGAATTTCTTGAGAATATATTACATGTTCCAATATTTTATTGTCTTTCATGAGGCATATAGATGTCTCATCACAAGAGGTTTCTGCGGCAAAAATGAGCATTATATCATGTATTATATTTTCCTCTGTTAAACAACAAACTAAAAATGATATTAAATGATTGTGAAAAGATTATTTGATAAAATATATATTTTTTCTAAGTTTTCATTAAGTTTTATTCTTTTGTGTTGCTTAATTTTTACACTTTATGTTTTATTTTTGAATTATCAGAAGAATGAGGAAAAAAATAAAAGCCTAACTACATTTGAAAAAGATTTAAATAAAAGTATTATAAATAATTCTAATCAAATAAAAGTAATCTCAAAAGAAATAGAAAAAACCAACTTGCTATTAAAAAATTTAGAAACAAATCTTAAAAGAAACCCTGAACCAAATGAAGGTTTAATATCGATAAACAAAAATATCAAAATTTTGAATAAAAAACTAACAAATTTGTCAAATGAAATAAAAAAAATAAAAAAACAACCTAGTAATTATAATAGTGGAAATGAATTAAAAAAATCAAATATTATTGATGTGTCTAAAAATGAAATAATAGATTTAATCTTTCTTAAATATCAAAACAATTTGCCTTTTGATAAAGAATTTCTATTTCTAGAACAAAGAATTAAACCAGAAAATAAAACTATATTTGAAAAAATTAATATATTAAAAGAAAAAAGCTACAAGGGGCATAATAATTTAGAAATAAAATTTAAAAATGAGTTAAATGCATACTTAAAAAAATCGATTAACAATAATTCTAATTTTTTTATAAAAAAAATTATTTTACCTTACGTAACTATAGCACCATCTACTGCAAACAAAATTGATGATGACGTAATTATAAAACTAGATTTAATAAAGTCAGATATTGAAAAAAAAGATATTGAAAAAGCTTTTAAAAGTATAGTTTCAATAAAAGATCATGAAGTAAATTTCAATATTACAACTAATGAAATGAAAAAGTTTCTAAATTTTAAACGTGAAATTTTTAAGCTAAAACAATGATAAAACTCTTAATTATTTTCATTCAGTTTATATTATTATTGATAATAATATCTACAATAATTTCTAATCCATTTATTGTTTCTTTTGATATTTCTAATTTGAAATACTCTTTAAATTCTAATTTATTTATTGGTATTTTAATTTCTGTAATACTATTTATTTATTTTGTAATATTTATTTATTTTAAATCACGAATATCTTTAAATAATTATTTCATTAAGAAAAAGTATCAGAAAATTGAAAGGGGATATAACTATTTCGTAGATGCTATGATTTCATTAGCTAATAAAGATAGAAAAAATGCATCTATATCTCATAAAAAAATGAAGAGTTTATTAAAAGGTGATCAATCATTGTCTCTTTTATTAAAATCAGAAGTGTTAAAATCTGAAAACAAAAATGATCAGCTCTCAGATACTTATGAAGAAATGTTAAAAAATAAAAAAACAGAAACTTTAGGGTATAGAGGTTTAATGGAGTTAAATTTAAAAAATCAAGATTATCATCATGCTTTCTTGTACGGAGAAAAGTTATTTCTACTAAATCCTCAAATCGATAAGCTTTATGAAACCTTAATAAATATTGCTGCTAAAACCAAAAATTGGGGAAAGTTAATATGGATTTCAGATCAAGCTTATTCAAAAAAAATTATAAACAAAGAATTATATCAAGAAAATAAATCTATAGCATATTATGAGATTGCAAAAATTAAATTTGGTAGTGATCTAAAGGATTCAAATTACAATATAAAAAAATCACTTGAATTAAGAAAAAATTTTGTACCTTATATAAAACTACATTTAGAAATCTTAGCTAAAATCAAAAACATTCCTCTTTTGAAAAAAAGTATAAAAAAATATTGGTATTTTTTACCTAATTCTTCTTTAAGAAAAACAATAGTAGATATAATTATAGATAACAAATTGGATAATTTAGATTTTATTTACCAGATAATTAAAAATAATATCTCGCAAGAGGAATCAAAAAAAATGTTAATATTTTTTGCGATAAGAAATGAACAATGGAGAACTGCTAGAGATAATATATCAGGTCTCATAGGTTCAGAACCAACTAGAGAAATTTGTTTATTTATGGCAGATATTGAAATTGGAGAAAATAATGACAAGCAAAAAGCTGATGCATGGATTATGAGATCTCAAAATGCAATTTCTGAAAATATATGGATTTGTAAAATCACTAATCAAAGTCAAGAAAACTGGAGCTCTTTATCAGATTCTGGTTATTTTAATTCTCTTGTTTTGAATAAGCCAAAGATGTTAAATAACATTATAAATTAATATGGACCTTAAATTTTTTATTGGATATGACTCTAAGGAAGACATAGCTTATCGTGTCTGTAAATATTCATTACTTAAAAGAGCCTCAATAAATATAAAAGTTTTTTCTTTAAAATTAGATGAGTTAGTTGCAAAAAAATTTTATACGAGAAGTATTGACCCATTAGCTTCTACTCAATTTACCTATTCAAGATTTTTGGTTCCAAGATTAACAAATTATAATGGCTGGGCAGTATTTTGTGATTGTGATTTTGTATTCTTAGATGATGTTTCTATGTTAGTTAAGGATCTTGATACTTCAAAAGCAGTTTATTGTGTTAAGCACGATTATACTCCTAAAGAAAAACATAAAATGGATGGACAAAAACAAACAATATATCCTAGAAAAAACTGGTCTAGTTTTATTGTCTATAATTGCTCTCATCCCAGTACAAAAAATCTTACAATCGATAAAGTTAATAATGAATCTGGTGCTTATCTACATCAATTTAAATGGTGCAAAGATGAGGAAATAGGGTCTTTGGATGAAAGATGGAATTATTTAGAGGGATGGACTTCAAATCATAATAAATCTAAACCATTTGCTGTTCACTATACAAGAGGTGGACCTTGGTTTCAAGAATGGCAAGATGTAGAGTTTGCTCAAGAATGGTTAAGTGAAAGAGATGAATATCTAGTAAAGAAGTTTAGCCTTTAAATTAAAGTTTTTGATTTATTATATTTGATAAATTAATTTTTTTTCCTAAAAAATCTCTTTTATCAACTAAAGTTAATGATTTGTACCAAGGTGTTTTATTATTTGGCTGGTTCCAATAATGATAAACCGCGTGATTTGTAGGTTTAATTAAAATAGTTTTTACTCCTATTGATGCAGCAAGATGTGCAGTGCTGTTGCTAACTGTTATAAGTAAATCAAGATTTGATAAAGCTCCTGCTAAACTATCAAAATCATTGAAAATATCTAATTCATTAATACTAATGATTTTTTTAGAATATTTATTATTGAATTCTTTTATTTCGGTTTCTGTATCTCCATATTGTAGATTAATGAAGTTACATTCTTTATTATTAAAGATATTTTCTAACTCTTCTAGTTTCAGAGATTTTTCTTTGGCGTATCTATTTTTTAAACTCTTCCATGATATGCCAATATTATATTTTTCAGAGAATTTTTTAAATTTAATTTTATATTTGTTAATACTTTTTTCAGAAGGAAATATATATTGAGCACCATCAAAATCTTTAGCCCTATTCCTAAAAAACTTTCCTAAACTTCCAGCATATAATACAACATCAAATTTATTTAGTTTTTTAGTATCTCCAGATACTTCTCCAAAATTTATAATATTAACCTTAGATTTTAATGAAGATTTAAATAAGGATTTTAGTCTATTATCACATTCTATCGTTACATTATTAAATTTATTAACTAAGTCTTTATACATTGATGAATATAAAATTTCATCTCCTATACCTTGTTCTCTTATTATTAATATTTTATCATTAGAATTTAATTTATTTCCTTTAAATATAATTTCCTTAATAACATTAAAGTTCAAATTTTTATTAGAAAAATCAGAAATTTTTAATCTACCATCGAACCTTTTCCAGGCCTCGAGATACATTTGCCTTTTTAGAAAAATTAATGATAATGTTTTATTAATGTCATCATTTTCACCGTGAATTTTTATTGCTTGAAAGCAATAATTTTCAGCTTCATCTATTTTATCTAAGTCAAAATATATTTTTGATAGATTATTTATAACTGTAAAATTATTAGAATTTATTAATAAAGCCTTTTTATATAATTCAATTGATTTTTGATATTTACCTTCTTCTCTATAGAAACCTGCTAAATTATTAATAATTTCAATAGAATCAGATTTTATTGAGTAGGCTCTTAAAAAATATTTTTCAGCATCTATAGATTTTCTTTGCTCATGAAATATCAAACCTAATAAGTTAAAAAAGACAATATCATCTTTAGTGTTAGTTAAATTCTCTAAGCAAAACTTTTCAGCAGCTCCAAAATCATTTAATTTATATAAAATTAAAGCCTTATCATTTTTTGCCGAAATTAGATTATTATTAATTGATAACAGATTATTAACTACACTTAATGCATTTTCATAATTTTTACTTCTAATTTCAAGTAAATATAAGTTTGTGAGAGCTTTAATTTCATGATCTGTTTTCTTGAGAGATTCATAGTTTCTTACAGCATTGCTTATTAAACCCAAACTTTCTTCAATTATAGCTATATTGAAGCGTAACTTATTGTTGTTAGGATTTTTTGATAATATTTTATTTAATTTATTATAGCTATCACGATCATTTTTTTTCAGTACTTTATTTAATAATTTATTAATTTGAAAATCTTTATCCATAAAATTTAAATC
>MDTG01175956.1_pt1 | contig 10241 bp, 8 predicted proteins | sample 811421 | NCBI WGS metagenome assembly MDTG01 (sample SAMN05326645, study PRJNA326480) | marine metagenome | isolation source: seawater | place: Pacific Ocean: South East | collected 2011 | reverse complement strand
TTTGGAGATTTTGGCAGAGCAAGCCATGAATGATGTATCTTTTTATTTGAGAACATCTCACTTAGAAAAAGTAGCAAAAATTTTAGAAGACCCTGAGTCAACAGATAATGATCGATTTGTTGCATATACGTTACTAAAAAATGCACAAACCGCAGCAGAGGGTGAATTACCATCCTGTCAGGACACAGGTACTGCAATTGTGATCGCTAAAAAAGGTGAAAATGTATTCACGGGAGCTGAAGATGAAGAGCTAATTTCTAAAGGCATTTTCAATACTTTTTCAAAAAGAAACTTAAGATACTCTCAGATCGCTCCCCTTACTATGTTTGATGAGAAAAATACAGGAAATAATCTTCCTGCCCAAATTGACATCTACTCTGAAAAGGGAAGTGAATACAAGTTTTTATTCCTGGCTAAAGGTGGAGGTTCAGCCAACAAAACATTTTTATACCAAAAAACAAAAGCATTACTAAATGAGGGATCTCTAACTGAATTTATTACCAATAAAATAAAAGACCTAGGAACTGCCGCGTGTCCACCTTATCACCTAGCGTTAGTAGTTGGTGGCACTTCAGCAGAGGCCAACTTGAAAGCCGTAAAAATGGCTTCAGCGGGCTATTATGATGAGTTGCCTCGTAAGGGAAATAAAGGTGGACAAGCGTTTAGGGATCTTGAATGGGAGAGCAAAATTCAAAAGATTTGTCAGGACTCTGAAATCGGCGCACAATTTGGCGGAAAATACTTCACACATGATGTCAAAGTAATTAGACTACCAAGACATGCCGCCTCGTGTCCAGTTGGAATTGGAGTTTCTTGTTCTGCAGATAGGAATATAAAAGCTAAAATCAATAAAGATGGTATTTTTCTTGAACAATTGGAGACTAATCCGGGAAGATTGCTACCCAATAATCCCCCTGATTTAGAAAAAGCAGTGGAGATAGATTTGGACCAACCTATGGAATTGATTTTAAAAGTACTCTCTCAATTTCCAATTAAAACCCGATTAAATTTGAGGGGAACCTTAATTGTTGCTAGAGATGCTGCACATGCTAAAATTAAAGAACTAATCGATTCCGGAAAATCGATGCCTGAGTATTTTAAAAATCACCCGATTTATTATGCTGGTCCTGCAAAAAAACCAGAGGGCCTGCCATCTGGCTCGTTTGGTCCAACAACTGCTGGCCGAATGGATAGCTACGTTGACTTGTTTCAAGAACACGGCGGCTCCAAGATTATGTTAGCAAAAGGAAATCGTTCACAACAAGTAACGGATGCATGCAAAAAGCATGGAGGTTTCTATTTGGGTTCAATTGGTGGACCCGCTGCTATTTTAGCAAAACAGAATATTAAATCGGTTGAAGTAGTTGATTTCGCTGAATTAGGGATGGAAGCTATTCGGAAAATTGAAATTGAAAATTTCCCAGCTTTTATTATTTGTGATGATAAAGGGAATGATTTCTTTTCAGAGATTTAAACGTTTCAGAGGATATTTTAAAAGGACATTTTACAAAATTTCCTTCTCATAGATATTTACACACATGTTTTCAAATTACTAGGATTATTAAAAAATGTAAGAGTTATAGAATTTGATGATTATTCTCCGACTCTCCTCATGAAATAATCTTTCGTAATTTCTCAAAAGGGAAAAAGGATATTTGAAATTTTGCAGTCAACCCTAATTAAGATATTTTTACACTAACCCAATCTTCCGAAGTTTATGATTACTGAAGCCTTATCAAAATATTCGTACTTTTTTCTTTTGTCTCTTATTTCATTAGTTATTGTATCATGCAACAAACAAACATCAGGATTACTTTTCGACGTCAAAGAATTTAACTCGTTTTCCAACTTTAAAACACAAAATGATACATTAAAAATGGAATTCAATCTTGATAATGCGATAAAAAATGGAATTTCATTACCACACCAAAAAAAAGAATTCTTTAAAGTAAGTTTTAAGGTCAAAAATAATGGTAACAAACCAGAACCATTCTTTTATAAAGTTCTTTATCAAAATGAGACTTACAAATTCCCTGAATTAAATTCTGATGGTAGTTATAATTCTTACGCTGACAATAATTTTTACGGAAGCTGGTTAAATGGAAATAGTGGATTTCACTTTACTAAACCTATCCCCTCAGATGGGAATTTTTATGAAATAACAGACTCTATTCGAATCGTGGGCAATCCCAGAAATGAGCAAAAGTACTTTGGAGGAAAACTACAAAATCATTTTATTTCCGATAATGAAATTAAAATTTTAATCGATAATATTTTAAGTACTCCTGAATGGTTTGCCAAAGTCAAGACAAAAGCAAAGGAAAATAACCTTGAAGTTACCGAGCAATTGAAAAAAGATGCAAAGTGGGTTATTGCTTCTGAGAGAGGAAAGGGAGATGAAAATAATAGATGGAAAAGAAATCCAAGAGTTGGAAATTATAGTTTTTTACTTGTAATCGGTTATAAAGACGAGGTTACTTCCATACCTTTACATTACAGAGATGTAACCGTAAAAGACTCTATTTCCAACTCATATAAGAATCCGTTCGCCTATTACCTTGATTCCAAAAAAAAGGACAGCCTCCCTAACCTCAAGGTTATAAAATCTAATCAGGTTCTTAAAACCAAAATGAAGTTAGATTTATGCAACGGTGTATACATTAATCCAACTAAATTTGAAGAATCGGCAAACTACAATGACACAAATTTACTAGTAGGCTTTACTGATAACTTATTTAATAAAGCTCACGTAGAGCAATTTATTCACCACATAAACAAAAACTTTTCCCTCAAGAATATTCCAACGGCATACGATGTTACTGGGAAAAATTATACTCAGAAACAGTACAAAGAAAACAATTTAAAATTCAAAGAATCTGAATTGAGAAAGCAGTTTGTTGATGTTACAAAATCTCCTGGAAGAACTGTGAGATGTGATGCATATAAAAACACAATATCAATTATAAATCCTGGATTCAACACTGATTCTGTTCTGAAAAAGGAAAACGTTGGGATAAAGAGCAGACACGGTTTAACTTATGGAAAGTTCCGAGCGAAAATTCAGTTCCCCAAAATGATAAGTGAAGACTATGTTTGGAATGGTTTAACGTGCGCATTTTGGCTGATTTATCAACAAGGTAAATGGAACAGTAGAAACATTTGTAAATCAGGGTATATTCCAAAAGCAAAACATTTGGTTAAACGAGAACATACTTTAGAATATTCTGAAATAGATATCGAAATTGTTAAAACCTCTAAATATTGGACTCAAAGTTCATATGGTGGCATTGAAAATTACCCAAAAGATGATGGATTAAATGATAATGTTATGGTTACTTGTACGAACTGGGATTTAGCATGCAGCGACCCCGGAGATTTTAATAAAGGGGTTCTACCTAAAATTTATAAGGGAGACACTTTCAAGTTGCATCGATGGGATCAATATTACAAAGCATTAACATCAAAGTTTGAATATCCTCAAGATTTAACACTTGGAAAACCTTTATATTACGAAATAGAATGGAGACCAACCGAAATTATTTGGAGATTGGGTCCTACAAAAGACAATATGAGAACAATTGGCTACATGAATGAAAGAAACACAAAAATACCAGACAATCAAATGCTAATGGTTGTAACTCAAGAATTCCACGATGTAAGTTGGTGGCCAACGGCTCCATTTGACCAAAACAAAATACCTTTTCCTTTAAAAGATATTAAAGGTTATATCTATGAAATGGAAGTGGAATAAACCTAAAATTAAATGTATTACAAAAAATATAATATTTTCATCTTTGTCTCTTTAATTCTGATCTTTGGATTTAGTTGCTCTGAGGCTGGACAAAATAAGTCAAACAAATCTGAAAAAAAAACTAAAAAAACTCGAGGAAATGGAGCTTTTAGTATAGACAGTCTTGTTAAATATGGATTGTATTTGTCCCTACCCGACACCTCCTTCGAAAGAATAAGTAAAAAAAGGAATGAAGCAATTGATAAAGAGATTCTTTTCAAGTCTAAATCAGATTATGTTGATGGAAAACTTTTTTGTAACGACAAAGAACTGATAGTTAGGGCGAGGTTAAAAGGTGATAACATTGATCATCTAAAGGGTAGTTTTTGGTCTTTTAGAATTAAGTGTAACGAAAAGGGGAAATATATAGCAGGACATAATAAAATTTCCATTCAAGGAGTTGAAACAAGGGCTTTTCTTAAAGAATGGGTTTTTCATAAGCTATTAGAGCGTGAAAATATAATTGGTTTGCAATACGATTTTCTTGCTTTTTGTGTAAACGACACCTTATGTGGGACTTATGCAATTGAAAGTCATTTTGATAATTATTTACTTCAATTAAGTAAAAGACCAAATGGTCCTATTTTTAAAATTGATGAATCAGGTTTTTGGAAACAAACTTACAACAAGACATTAAAAAATCAAGATAGTATTTTAAGGAGTGCTGAAATTTTAATCTGCAACAAAAAATGGGCAAAAAAAAATAAGGAAACAACAAATAAAGCAACTAATCTTTTAAATGATTACTTGAATGGAAAAAAAGATGCAGAAGAGGTTTTCAACCTGCCTGTCTGGGCACGATTCATTGCAGTGAGTGAACTAATGGGTAGTCCACATAATTTAAGATGGCATAACCTGAGATTTTATTTTAATCCTGAAATCCAAAAAATTGAACCTATTGGTTTTGATAATGGGACGTGGTTGGAGTCTAAAAATATTTACTTCCTCAATAAACCAGAAACTTTTTATAGAAACATGCTACATAATCCTAGTTTTAAGCGGGAACTGATAACCCATGCCAAACGATTAGGAGAGAGTTCTTACATGGAAGAATTTTATGACGAATATTGGGATGAAATAATTAAATATCAAAAAATTATCAGGAAGAGCTATCCAAAATATACTTTTTGGAAAGAACATTTTCAGACGTCACAAAAAAGAATTAGAGCTGAGTTAGACCTTCTAAAGCCTTAGAAAATTAAAAGCCTGTTAAAATAATTTATTTTTTAGAGTTGGAATGAAAGCTGTGAGAAAAAATTTAAAATTCTCGAGCATTTATTATTGAGAATATTAAAGTTAAAGATTTCCTTGGGGAGGTTTAATCGGTTTTTATTTTTCAGCAAGAGCTTTCAAAACAACTTTTCAATAAGATAAAATTAAACATACTGTAAGTAGGCTGCTCGGTTCCTTCCAATCAAGATAAATTTTTGTTTTACCGAATAACTCTCAGGTAATTTTGATGTATCTATCATTACCAAACTAAAGGCAAAGTCGCAATAATTACGATGTTATATATTCTAAAATTACTTATACCAGTTGGCATACTTGACATAATTATGCGCGATTCGATTAATTTCTCCTTCTATTAAATCTTGTGGAATATTTTTAATTTTTTTCGCTGGAACTCCAGCGTATATTGAACCGGGCTCCACAATTGTTCTGGCTATTAATACAGCTCCTGCAGCAATTATTGAATTTTCTCCAATTACGCAATCATCCATAATGATGGCCCCCATTCCAACGAGGACATTATCTTGTATCGTACATCCATGTACAGTCGCTTGGTGACCAATAGAAACGTTGTTTCCTATATTTGTTGGAGATTTCTCAAAAGTGCCATGTATTACAGCACCATCCTGAACGTTCACCTTATTACCCATTTTTATATAGTTTACATCACCTCGAACTACAGCATTAAACCAAAAACTACATTGATTACCACAAAAAACATCTCCGACTATTGTAGCATTTTCAGCTATATAAATATCCTCTCCAAATTTTGGAGTAAAACCTCTAACTTCTTTAATTAGTCCCATTACTTTTTAACAGATTTTAAAACAGTCAAAATTTCATTACCTCTATTAATCACAAAAAAATACATTGCAGGTCTTAAATTATGCAAGTACATTTTAAATATTGCCGATTCAGGAATTTTCTCATGCGCTACTCTACGACCTCGCATGTCAAAAACCTCAACACTCATATTATCATAATTCTCTCCTAAATTTATCCACACAGATTCTGTAAAAAGATTAGGGGTTACCGTGAACAAATCTACAATAGGAGTGATTTCTACGACATCTTTAATGTCTGGAGGAATATTACAAGACCAGGCAGTATCAGATGCCGTTGAAAAACTTACCGAGTGATAATCAAACAAAGTATCTGAACCATAAATATTACCGGCTCTAAAAGTAACAATATGATTTCCTTGTGCATTGTCCTCTCCAAAATAATTAACCTCTAAAGTGTCGTAAGCTTTTGTTCCAGTTGAAAAACTAGAATTCGTTAAACGAAAATGTGAGCTGTATTCGAGACCTGTGAAAACTTCAATAAAAACAGAATCAGCATCAGGATTTTCATAATCGATAATTAAATCAATAACTTCTGGCCCATTAAAATGATAATGATTTTCTTCTAATGGTAATGTTACTTCTGAAAAAACACCTTTTGAATTATATTCAGGTTTTAAAAAAACAGGGAAATCTGCAGTTGAAACACCAATTAATTGGCCTTCACGATATTCCTCAATTTCATAAGCGAAAACATAATTGCCAAAAGGTGGATTTTCCCATGAAAACAGACCTGTTTTTGCATCAATAAAAATATCATTGGGATAAGAGTATCCTGGAACAGAAAAGGCATTTTTTGCTTTTGGGTCTGTTAGCTTAAACACTAAACTATCACCGTCAATATCATAATGAGTGAGGCTCAATGCAAAATCTTCGCCTGAGCGACCAAATATAAAAGGTTCGGTTAATAAGCGTGGAGAATTGTTTTTACAAAATGTTAATGAGTCTTCAATTGGAACGATTGCATCAATATACAACAACGTAGTGCCTGATTTACCTGCCTCAATATTAAGAATATCAAATGGTCTAAAATCATCTATAAAAACCAGTTGATAATTTCCAATATCAGCATACTTGTGTATTCCTTCGTAAATATTTTTTTTTATACCCGGAAAAACTGTTTCTCCATTTCCAATATTATTTATCCTTTGAATAAATTCTTTTTCACCATCTCCCCATATTACCTCTACAGAATCCCTATCAGAATTTTCTTTTGAATTATCTGCGTAGGTTATTATAGTAACTTTGTATTCAAAACCACCAATATGCTCATACGTAATATAACCGCCATAATAATGATCAGCTTTTACTGAAAAAGTTATCAGCATAAAAATAATTGCCAAAATTCGCACTGATTTTATACACTTTATAACGCATGAAGTTATCACAAAACAAAAATAGCTTTTTAATTAGTTAAATACACAACAGGAAAATTAAGGAATTGTTCATTTAAAAATACTCCAACAACTAAAAATACATATGTTTACAAATGATAAAAATTGAATGTTTTGCAACACATCTCGTAATTTTGAGTAAATCCATAAACAGATTTGATACAATGAAAAAAGTTTACTTTTCGGGAGCTTGTTCAACAAATATTAGAATGTTAAAAGAATTAAACCTCGATAGTGTTAATTTACAAGACATTAAAATAGAGCCAATATCAATCAATCCGATAGACGAAATGGCAAAAACAGCTGGCTCTTACAAGGTGTTATTCTCTCGTAAAGCAATTAATTACAAAACCTTAGCGTTAACCGAAATCAAATTCTCGGAAGCAGATTATAAAAAATATATTTTTGATGAGGACACATTTATCAAACGACAAGTGACCATGATTTACGAAAATATATTTAATGGAAATTCCAAAAAAAATATTAGTGCCTTGAAGCAAAATTAAATATGGAATAAGCAATTCCATGTCCACTATGAATAAAATAATTTCTGCACATATAGCTCTTTTCACCTTAAATCTCCTCTATGCGATTAGTTATTTTGTCATAAAATCTGTGACTCCTGAATTTTTAGGAGCAAACGGTTTTGTTTTAGTTAGGGCTGTAGGCGCTCTGTCCTTATTTTGGATATTTGGATCTTTAATGCCAAAAGAAAATATTGACAAATCAGATTACAAAAGATTTTTAATAGCTGCACTCTTTGGAGTTGTGTTTAATCAGCTTTCATTTTTTAATGGTATGCCATATACCTCGCCAAATTATTCGGCTATAATTATGACTTCGACACCTATTATTGTTTTAATTATCTCCGCCTTTTACTTAAAGGAAAAAATAACAAAAAATAAAGTAGTTGGAATGATCCTTGGAGGGCTAGGAGCGGTAACTATAATACTACAAAATGAGGTAACCAAGGATACACCAAACCCCATCTTAGGAAATATCCTAATATTTAGCAATGCAGCTAACTTTGGATTTTATATTGTTTATTGTAAGCCATTGATGGAAAAATACAATCCCTTTACTGTTTTAAAATGGGTTTTTCTTTTCGGCTCCATGATTCTTTTTCCTATCGGTTTTTCAGACATTAGAGAAACATCTTGGGATTTTCCTGTAGAAATATGGGTTGGAATAATTTATGTTATAGTGGGGATAACTTTTTTAACCTTTTTATTGAATATGTTCTCCATTAAAATAGTTTCACCAAACATTGCTACCACTTACATATTTTTACAACCTTTTTTAAGTGGAATACTTAGTTATATGATAAATGATAAAATAATGGATTACAAAAGTATATTTGCTTCGATTCTAATTTTTGTTGGCGTTTACTTTGTAAGTTTTAAGAAGTCGTTAAATGAATAGTAAGTATTCCTTTATTTACTTATTTTAGTGACTATGGTACTATCAATGACTGGTTTCGGAAAATCTCGCATAAGTGTAACGGAAAAAAATATTTCCATCGAGATAAAATCACTAAACTCGAAACAGCAAGACTTCTCAGTTCGAATGCCTGGTAATTACAAAAGTAAAGAAATGGAAATTCGTAAAATGTTACAATCTTCACTACTCAGAGGGAAAGTGGAGTGTAATATAAACGTCGAACTTACGGGAGAATCCTCAAATTACTCTATTAATACTGAATTAATTCAATATTACTTTGACCAATTAAAACCTCTTTTGTCATCCTCAGAAATTACGCCAGAAGTACTTTCTACAATAATGAGAATGCCTGATATTATGAATTCTGATAAAGATGAATTGGATGATGAGGAATGGAAAGCCCTAAAAAATGGAATTATTGAAGCTTTAAATAACATAGTCGATTTTAGAAAAGAAGAAGGAAAAAGTTTAGAAAATGATTTATTGGAAAGAATCATATCTATAGAAAAGGGATTGGAGAAAGTAAAAGAGTATGATGTTTTTCGACTTGAAAATATGAAAGCACGCCTAAATACAGCTATTTCTGAAATACAAGAGGAGCTAATTGACAAAAATAGATTCGAGCAAGAGATTATTTATTACCTGGAAAAATTAGATTTAAACGAAGAAAAGGTAAGATTAGCTCAACACTGCAAATACTTCCGAGAGACGATGTCAAAAGAATATGAGAAAGGAAAAAAACTTGGATTTATTGCACAGGAAATGGGGCGAGAAATTAATACGATTGGAAGTAAGGCAAATGATGCTAAAATCCAAAAAATAGTTGTTTTAATGAAAGACAGTTTAGAAAAAATTAAAGAACAAATTCTTAACGTACTTTAAAATGGCCGGTAAATTAATCATATTCTCTGCTCCGTCAGGGGCTGGAAAAACCACAATTGTTCATCACCTTCTAAGTAAAAAATTTGGCCTACAATTTTCTACTTCAGCAACGACTCGTTCAAAAAGAAAAGGAGAAATTGATGGTAAAGATTATTATTATTTAAGTGTTGCTGAATTCAAAAAAAAAATTACAGAAAAAGCTTTTGTTGAATGGGAAGAAGTGTATACCGATAATTTCTACGGGACACTTAAAAGTGAAATTGAAAGGATTTGGAGTGAGGGAAATAGCGTTATTTTTGATGTTGATGTTGATGGTGGATTAAATTTAAAACACGCATTTGGTGAAAAAGCACTTGCTATTTTTGTAATGCCTCCCTCAATAGAACAGCTTAGAAAAAGACTAGAAGGAAGAGAAACCGAAACAAATGAATCGATAGATAGAAGAATGAGAAAAGCTCCTGCTGAAATTGAAAAATCAGTTGATTTTGATAAACTTATTTTGAACGACTCTTTACCTGACGCATTCAAAAAAGCCGAGAAAATGGTACGAGGGTTTTTAAAAGAAAAATCAAATAAAAGTTGAACTCTAAAAAGGAAATAGGACTATTCTTTGGTTCATTTAATCCGATTCACTCCGGCCATTTAATTCTTGCCAATTATTTT
>MDTG01425810.1_pt1 | contig 10242 bp, 15 predicted proteins | sample 811421 | NCBI WGS metagenome assembly MDTG01 (sample SAMN05326645, study PRJNA326480) | marine metagenome | isolation source: seawater | place: Pacific Ocean: South East | collected 2011 | reverse complement strand
ATGGTCTGCGTAAGACCTATGAATGGTATATTGCACAAACTGATTTGCAAACAAGATGATTGGTATTAATTATGTTGGCAAGATGAAAGAGCGTCTTGCCAATCAGATGTTTCAGTATGCTGCAGTAAAAGGTATTGCTGCTAATAGAGGATTTAATTATTGTGTTCCTCCATCGAAATTTAAAAGTGATGCTGACCAGTGGAATGAGCACCAGTTGTTCGTTCCATTTCAATTAGAAAGTCTGAGTCAACTTCAAGTACAATACATTGACAAAGAGCGTCCTGTTGTAAGAGAAGAGCACTATCACTTTGATGAGAACCTTTTTAATAACTGTCCTGACTTTGTTAGTTTGTTTGGATTCTTCCAGTCAGAAAAATACTTTCTGAATGTTAGAGATGAATTGTTGAAAGACTTTACCTTTATCGATGAATATCTTGAACCATGTAAGATGATGCTCAAGGATGTTCATAATCCTATTGCCCTGCATGTTCGTCGCACAGACTATCAGAACTACGAACACCATCCTATTTGTGATATAAATTACTATAAGGAAGCGTTAACATACTTCGCTCCTGATCGTGAGGTTATTATTTTCTCTGACGATCCTGAGTGGTGCTTAGAAGAATCTGCATTTGATAACGACAGGTTCTTAGTTTCCGAAAACAAAAATCAATACCTTGATCTTTGTTTGATGTCTATGTGTAGTGATTTTATTATTGCAAATAGTTCGTTCAGTTGGTGGGGAGCATGGCTTTCTACTAATGAAAATAAAAAAGTTATCGCTCCGTCAAAATGGTTTGGTCCTCCATTGGATCAGGCTAATGACACTAAAGATCTCTATTGTGAGGGGTGGAAACTAGTATGATTAGTTGTGCAGTTATATTCATCGGGACAAACAAGTATTTGGATTTCCTTCCGAAGTACTATGAAACTTGTGAGAAACTTCTTTTTCCTGATCTGAAAAAGCAATACTTTGTTTTTACAGACGGAGAACTTGGTGGTGATGTTCCCGACAACATGACGGTTGTCCCTATGGAACACAAAGGATGGCCTGCAATTACATTAGAACGCTTTCATACAATTTTGAAAGCAGAAGAACAGTTAAAAGAACACGACTGGTTGTTGTTCTTAGATGCAGACATGAGAGTTGACTCTGTTGTCTTCTCTGAAGAAGTGCTTGATGATGATAAAGATTTTGTTGCTGTGCATCATCCTTGCCATTACAATACAGGCACTGGGACCTTTGAAACTAATCCCAAGTCTGAGGCTTATGTAAACGGACAACCCCTTCAATACTATCAAGGATGTCTGTGGGGTGGTAAAATGGAAGCAGTCATTCCTATGATGAAACTCTTAAGAGATAGAGTTGACAAAGATTATAGTAATGATATAATTGCTCTATGGCATGATGAAAGTCATCTCAACAGATTCTTTATTGAGAATCAGGACAGAGTTTTTGCTATCCCACCCGACTACGCATTTCCTGAAATCTATCCTAGTTATCCTTACGAAAGGAAAATTGTACACCTAGCCAAAGATAATTCATCTTATCAAACATGAGTGACCCAAACGCATGGCAAATGCCAACCTTCTATACCAAAGAGAAGGAGAATGAACTTCGTTATAAATTCCCTGGATTGGAACTGGTGAGTCACCAGAACTTTTCTCAATGCTATCAGGATATGTTTGTCCTGTGTATGACTGATGGTCGTCCTAAGGGAACCTTTGTGGAGATTGGATCAGGACACCCTGTGATCTCTAACAATACTGCTCTGCTTGAGTCCCGCTTTGAGTGGGATGGTATTGGGTTTGAAATTAAAGAGCATGAAGCACAGATGTATAATGATCACCGTCGCTCTAAGGTTGCGGTAGGTGATGCTACAACTGCAGACTTCGATGCTTTGTTTGAAGAGGTTGGACTCGGACCTACCTTTGATTACTTGCAGGTAGATTGTGAACCCGCTGAGGTTACATTTGAGGCGCTAAAGAGAATTGATTTAACCAAATACAAATTCGCCACTATCACTTTTGAACATGATTCCTATAATGATGGGGATTCTGTTAGGGATGCTTCTCGTAAGTATCTTGAGTCCCATGGTTATGTGCTGGTTGTTGATAATATATCTGTTGATGAGGAGCATCCCTTTGAGGATTGGTGGTGTCATCCTGATCTTGTTCCTTCTCATACTATTGATGTAATGAAATGCGTCACTGGTAAGACTAAGAAGGCAGAAGACTACATGCTCGGGAGAGTCTGATGAAATGTATTCTCTGGGGCTACCCTCTTCATACTGACACATACTCTTATGTGCATGAAGGCTTTAAGAAAGCATTAGAAAGAGCAGGACATGATGTCCACTGGTTTGATGATAATGAATATCCCAGTCACGCAGACTTCAATTATGAAGACTGTGTGTTTTTTACAGAGGGATATGCTGACAAGAACATTCCAGTTCTAGCAAGTTGCGTTTATTATGTACATGTCTGTGTTAATCCAGAAAAGTATCTAGGCAAATGTAAGAAACTAATTGACATGCGCTATCACCAAGATAGCATGGACAAAGATAACTATGAGTTTCATCATGATCTGAATGACTTTGACGAATTAGATACTGGTGTATGCATTGATCGTATTTCTTCTAGAGAGAAGGGGTATGATATTACATATCTTGCATGGGCAACTGATCTAATGCCTGAAGAATTTGATGAGGAGTGGGTGAATATCCCTAGAGAAGATGTATTCTATTTCATTGGTAGTATTTCTCATGAAGGTCGCTTTAAGAATGCACATCTAATCCAAGAGTTTGGATCATTGTGTGCTAAAATTGGTGTTAAGACTGGGTGGTCTAATCCATGGACTAATCCTTTGGACGGACCAGTCATGAGAGATCTCATGCAAAAATCTTTTATGAATCCAGATCTTAGAAATGATACTCATAAACGGTGGGGTACTAAAACTTGTAGAGTATTTAAGTCTATGAGCTATGGTCACCTTGGACTTACAAACTCTCCTAAACTTGCTGCCTTTGCTGGTCCTGAAGTTATCTGTCACGAAAACATTCAGGAACTTTTTGAGGCTGGACTAAAGTATAGAGATGATAAAGAATTAATTCTCAGACAGATGAGATACACTAAAGAGCATCACACATATGTCAATCGTATTAATGGACTCCTGAAACTGCTATGAGTAAACTAACCTTTGGGTTTATCGTCGGAGGAGACGATAAGTATTATACAAATCTCATGAGAGCATGTGAGTCTCTTGAGAGGATTGAACAGGACCATGAAATTCTTATCATTGATGCTGAGGATCGCATTGCGATCGATGATCCTAAAGTAAAGATCGTTAGCAGTGCTGCACGGCAGGTAGAGAATGAAGATGATCGTAACTGGTTTCAACCACACATTTGGAAAGAAAGATACAATCTGTACAAGCATGTAGAGACAGACTATTGCATCTACCTTGACACAGATTGTGTAATCATCAATGACCGTGTTGACGAACTGATTGAAGAAGCAGAAGACAACTTCCTTCTCACTCGTCACTGGTGGGTGCCTACTCTTGAAGATTACTTCAGGAATGTTATGGTTGATCGCACTGGTTTAACAAAGTATCTTCCCGAAGATCCTTCTGAATATGTTTATGGTGCATCAGGTGCATTCTTATTCCAGAAAGAAAAGCATGATAAATTATTTGTAAGATATAATGAAATCTTTGAGGACATCTTCAATACTCCTGGCATGCACAATGGAGTTACTGATGAGTTGGTTCTTTGCCTTGCCCTGAATGAGGTCGGTGGATATACATTCACAAACGGATCATTCAATCATTGTGCTGCTGATGATCAGCAGGACATGAAGCTAGTAGATGATATTTTCTACGGTAAGAATCCACAGGAAGATGACTATAAAAAAGTGTTTGCATTCCACAGTGCTGCTGAGAATGTAGACTCGCTTAAATTCCACAGTCCTGGATTTATTGATCAGATTAAGAAGGTTATGTATTGGGAGGATTACCAATGAAGATTGCTTTAATTGGCCCTGGTATTATGGAGATCCCACCTGAAGGGTGGGGTGCTGTTGAGATGCTTATCTGGGATTACACTGTAATCCTGAGAGAACTAGGTCATCGCGTAGAAATTATCAACACTCCAGATAGAGAGTTGATTAAATTTGAGGTAGCGCATGGTAAGTATGATGTAGTCCATTTACATTATGATGTCTTCCATGATATCATTGATGATCTAGCGCCACTTTGCAAGGCACTAGTTGTCTCTAGTCATTATCCATATGTTAATACTCCGCATATGTGGGGTAAGGATAACTATGGACCAGTCGCACAGAAGTATGCTGCTAATAGAAACTTCCATATCTTCTGTTCTTCTCTTAAAGATGTTGACACCTGGATTCAAATGGGTGCAAACCCTAAGCGTATCTGGTTAAGTAAACTTGGTGTGCGTCCTTATCCATATAAGTTTGATGAGTTTGCTAGTTGGGACAGAACACTTTGTTTCTCCCAGATTGTAGACCGCAAGCGTCAATATCTTTTAAAAGATATTGATAGTGTTGACTTCATGGGTCGCATGGAATTTGGTGGTGCTTTTAATAAAAACCACAAAAACTATAAGGGTGAAGTGATTAGAGAGAAACTCAATGAATACATTACATGTTATTCAAACATGGCATTATTGAGTGAAGTAGAGAACACTACGCCCCTGGTTATCAAGGAGGGATTGATTTGTGGTCTGGGTATTGTATGCTCGGAGGCTATCACTCCTGAGTTGGATACTTCTAAACCATGGATTGATGTCATCCCAGAGAGCAAAATAAATAATCTTGATTATGTTCTTGAGGTTATTGAGAACAACAAACAGGTATCTAAGCAACACAGAAAAGAGATCAGAGAATACGGCATCAACGAATTCGGTCTTGAAAATATTCTTGCTTATGAATACATTCCGAAACTAGAATCATTACTATGAGATTTTGCATTGTCGGTCCCGCAACTCCTATCCCACCTGTAGGTTGGGGTGCAGTGGAGAGTCTTATCTGGGACTATAAACTTACCCTAGAAAAACTAGGACACGAAGTTATAATCATCAATATCGCAGATCCTAGAGCGATCATTAAAATAATTAATGAGAGTCGTCCAGACTTTGTGCATATTCATTATGATGATTGGGTTATCCTATACCCTTACATTCAGTATCCCTGTGCATGTACTACTCACTTTGCATATCTTGAGCAGTCTCATAAGATGGATGGGTATGGGCAGATCTTTGGACAGTTCCAACAAACTAAACCAAATGTATTCTGTCTATCAGAAGGTATCAAGAAAGCATATCATATCCTAGGGGATATTCCTGATGATAGATTGTTCATCGTTCCTAACGGTGTCAATCTAGAACTGTTCCGTACCACCGATACTCCTGAGTTTCCTGATCGTAGTATCTACCTTGCTAAGGTGGACTATCGTAAGCGTCAACACAAGTTCCAGTCTATTGATAGTTTATTCTTTGCTGGTAATATTGCTGACAAGAGATTTAATCCTAATAAGAATTATCTTGGAGAGTGGAAGAAAGAATACCTCCATGATTATTTGACAGACTATGGTAACTTAGTTCTCTTGTCTGATGGAGAAGCACATTCTCTGGTTATCATGGAAGCATTTGCTGCTGGCCTTGGCGTTGTAGTCAGTGAGTTTGCTCAGGCAAATCTTGATCTCAACAAGGAGTTCATCACGGTCATCCCTGAGTCCAAGATTGATGATGTGGAGTTTGTAGAGTATGCTATAATTAAGAACAGGGAATATTCTGTCACCCATCGTGAAGAGATCCTTGAGTATGCTAAAGAGTTTGACTGGTCAACAGTCTTACCAAACCACTACCTGCCTAATGTTGAGAAAGTGATTGCAAAGCATGGACAAAAATAAGTCTGCACAAAAACTCAAAGATCTCCCACATGTATATTGGTTGAACCTTGACGGCAAAGAAGATCGCCGTCAATGGATGGAGAATCAATTTTCATATTGGGAAGTGGAGAACACCAGAATCTCTGCTTATGATGGACGCGATGATGATCTTAGTGACATCATTGCTGGTAAGTACCCTGACAACATGTCCTCTGGTGAAATCGGATGTGTTACTTCCCATCTTAAAGCAATTCAATACTGGTTGGATAACTCTGACTCAGAGTGTGCTATAATGATGGAAGATGATTGCGACCTTGAAGTGGTCAAGCATTGGCCTTTCTCTTGGAAGGACTTCTTTCGCCATGCTCCTGCAGCATGGGATATCCTTCAGATTGCGATCATCAATCCTGCTGTTCCTGTAATGCAAATGCACTACAGGTTCATTAATGATTTCTCTACCGCTGCTTATGTAATTAATCGTAGGTACGCAGAGAAGTTACTTGCTCTCTACACTCGTAAGGGTAAGTATAAATTGGATGGTAGGATTAAGCCCCGTGCAGTTGCAGATGATCTCATCTACAATAGCGGGATGACCTATGCAATGCCTATACTCATGTATAAGATTGCTCTCGGGTCAGACATTCATGACATTCATGTGGATGTATATCACAGGAACTGTCATGATGCCCTCTGGAACTTTTGGAGGAATGATGCTAATATGGTTGAGGATTGGAATCAGTTCTTCGATCTCAATCCTTACCTAGGTAGACTTCCCCCTGGTTTTGAAGGGAAGTAATATGTATAAATATTACAACTGTCACATGTGACAGTTGACGCAGACAAGTCGAGTCTGCTATCATCTGCGGGTAAACACTCCGCAAGTAAACAAAAGGTATTTTTAAATGTTCAAATCTGTATTCGCAGCTGTTGCTGCTGCTCCTCTTTTCGCAGGCGCTGCCCTTGCAGGTCCATATGTTAATGTGGAAGCAAACTCTGGATGGACTGGTTCGGATTACTCTGGAACCGCCACAGATCTTCATGTTGGCTACGAAGGCGCTCTTGGTGAGAAAGCTTCTTACTATGTTCAGGGTGGTGCTACTGTAGTTTCTCCTGACGGTGGCGAGAGCGACACTGTTCCTTCTGGTAAGGCTGGTCTCGGCGTTGCCGTTACCGATGCCCTGAGTGCATACGGTGAGGTCTCCTTCGTTGGTTCAGGCGATAAGGACATCGACCGTGGTTATGGTACTAAGGCAGGTCTGAAGTACAGCTTCTGATAACGACATAGACACATCATACATGTAGATGTTATAATGGGGGTGCGACGGCACCCCCTTTTTAATGCGTAGAATTACGAGTGTGTTGACACACCCTGTAACCATCTTCAATCTGTTGCTATTTGTCACCTTAGGGTTTATAGAGATCGTACACATCCATGCTCATCGTGATATGAAGGTGGATGTCCATGGGTATGTACGGCAGTTCTGTCAGAGAAACGAGACTGAGTGTAAGAGATTCACCAGTGACTATTGACAAAACTTAATGTTTCCTATATAATATGTAAAGATTCATTACAATCTAGGTAAATGACTGTTATCACTGAAGAAGGTGGACGGACAAATATGTTCGCCAAAGAACCCCAAATGGTTGTAGAGAACTATGCCAATCAAGGATTGGATTCTCCACAACAATATATTGAAAAGTATAACGGCCGCTGGGCAATGATGGGAATCGTTTCTGGTTTCATCTCCTATGCTATCACTGGTAACTTCTTCTTCGGAATCTTCTGAAGAATGCTTACCGCTTCTCTATCACTAATTACTAAACCTAAAGGACTTACTACAATGAAATTCGGATTTACTGAAGACGCAGAACTTCTCAACGCTCGTCTTGCTATGCTCGGCTTCATCATTGCTGTCGGCACTTACTTGACCACTGGACAGATCATTCCTGGTGTATTATAATGGGATTCATAGTAGCAGCACTGCTGTTCCTAATCCCAATCGCTGATGCAGCGAGGAAGTCATGACATATGACTTTGCCTTGCTGCAAACTCTGATCTTTATAGTTACCCCCTACTTCCTCATGCTTGCACTAGCAAGTAGAGATGGAGACGATGATGATGATCAAGGTGGTGGACTAATGCAACCAGTTCCTTCATACTAATATGAATCGTATCCCTTACGCTGAATTTATTCTTCATGGATCCCCCGTCCCTGACGAAGATGGAAACCTTGAAGGAAGAGAATACCAAGATAGTCCATACTATTTTGCTGATAAAAAAGTAATTTTGTTTGGACTTCCTGGAGCATTCACACCCACATGTACTAATGAGATGCTCCCAACATATGATATTCTTTTTGATAAATTTAAAAAAGAATTTGACATCGATGCAATCTATTGCACCAGTGTCAATGATGATTATGTTATGGAAGCGTGGGCAAAATCTCTAGACATTAAAAATGTGGAGATGCTTCCCGATGGTAACGGTGACTTTGCTTCTGAGATGGGAATGCTCATCAAGAAGAGGAATATGGGATTTGGTTATCGTTCGTGGAGGTATTCAGCGTATGTTGAGGATGCAGTTATTAAACTCCTATTAGAGGAACCTAATAAAGAAAATAATCTGGACGCGGATCCATATGAAATTTCCTCTCCAGAATCTATGTACAAACAACTAAAAGAGATGTTTTCATAGTATAATAGGGACACCTATATAAGGTGTCCTTTTTTTGTAGAGGAATGCAAAAACTAATTAATGTATTATCAATCCTGTCCTTCGTTGGGACAGCGGGAATCATCGGTGGTGGAACTTATCTGTACACACAGAAAGATGCTATCATTGATGGAGTAAAAGAACAGGTAACCAAAGCCGCTATTGAAGGTGTCTCTGGTGCTCTACCTAGTATGATGGACTCATCAATGCCAGAACTCCCTGGTGCCACTGGTGGTGTTGTCGGTAGTCCTGCTGGTGTAGGTTTCCCTGGTGGATTGTAAATTATGCCTCATGGATCTGTGACTAAAAATGATATCTTGGCTAGAGTCTACAAGATAAAGACTGAACTTTACAATGGTGAATATGAATCTCGCCCTGGACAATGGCATGATGGTGCTCACCACACACTCAATAAAGTGCTAGATCTTCTTCAAGAATATACGCGATGAAAATTGGTGTGGTTGGAGGAGGCAATGGCGGTTTAGTTGTTGCTCTCTTTCTTTTAAGAGAAACTTATGATAAAGATGTTGACATTGAAGTTTACTATGACCCCAACACTCCCATAGAAAAAGTTGGACAAGGGTCTTTGGTAAACTTCGTTGGACTTCTTGCAGATGTTCTTGGAATGAATTGGTATTCAAATCCAATAGACGCAACATTTAAGTCAGGAATTTTATACGAGGGATGGGGAAAGAAGGAGGATAAATTTTTCCATCCTTTTCCAATGGACTTCATGGCTGTACATTACTCTCCCAATAAGTTGAGAGAGTATATGATTGAAAAGAAAGTTTGTAAGTTCATAGAACAGAATGTTGAAGACTGTAATCAACTTGATTGTGATTATGTCTTTGATTGTAGAGGAACTCCAACAGATTTTTCCTACTACAATATTCTGAAGAATCCTTTGAACCATGTGATGCTTGCTCAGACCGATGGTGTAGATCCAAATCAAAATTGGACCAGATGTGTTGCAACTCCAGATGGATGGATGTTCTCTATCCCTGGAAAGGAACACACTAACTATGGATATCTGTACAACACAGACATCACTTCACATGAGGAGGCGAAGAATAATTTCTGGCCAGAATACCGTGGTGATAAAAACTTTGAACACTTTGAATTTAAAAACTATCTTGCCAAAAAACCAATCTATAATGATAAGGTTATTTTAAATGGCAATAGACTTAGTTTTATTAAACCTCTAGAAGCAAGTTCAGTAGAAACATACTATCGTTGGACCTCCATGATTTATGAATGGATTTTTGAGGGAAGGTCTAAGCGTTCCATCCTGGAAGAACTGGTAGAGTCCGTGGTAGAGGTGCAAAATTTTATACTATGGCACTATGCAACGGGTTCCAAGTATGATACAATATTCTGGAAGACAGCGGAGCACATGGCCAGATCGCACTCCTATGAGGAAAAGTTCTTTGACTTCATCCGTTCTGCCAAGTCTAATTCTAGACTTGATCTAACCCTGTCTGTAACTGAGGATTCTTATGGTCATTGGTACGACACCACTTTCAAAAATTGGATCGACGGAACCCAGGAATCTGTGCTATAATAAATAAGTGAGCAGGTTAAGGGACCAACACATTTCTTAACCATTCTTCACACGCCT
>MDTG01417778.1_pt1 | contig 10242 bp, 10 predicted proteins | sample 811421 | NCBI WGS metagenome assembly MDTG01 (sample SAMN05326645, study PRJNA326480) | marine metagenome | isolation source: seawater | place: Pacific Ocean: South East | collected 2011 | reverse complement strand
TTCCTGAATTTGAAAATAGCCTTACGCAACTTGCGCTAACACTTGGTCCGCCACCTACAACAACAGCGACTTCTTTGGTGTTGGAAGTCATTATTCAGTCCCTTTTTTTTCGAGCCACATGGCTTTAATGTCTGCTCTAGTGATTGTCGTAATGATGGTCCCCTCGTCGTCTAGCAAGTCGAAAATTTCCTCCCCACCGTTACTGCGAACGGTGTAGAAAACAATAGCCCCATTTGGTCCTCCCCCTTCGCTATGAGTATCGTTTTCGCATCCGCTGAAGTACTTTCCAGCTGCTCGAATCTCTTTGACTGAACCATCCGTGTTGTACATCCTCAGTTCGCCTTCGATGATGAACATGTTCGTTTGCCAAATATGTGTGTGAATAGCTATTTTCTTATGGGGTTCAAATTTAAATATTAGGTCAACAATTCCTCTTTTTTCGTCATAGTCACAAAGGGAGAATGATGCATTTTCTATCCCTGGGAACGGGTTCCAATTAATCTGTCGATCATCAAAAGAATAACTCTGCTCTCGTAATGCGGTGACCATAATTTTGCTCCGGTATTTAACAAATAAGCATTAAGTATAGTCTCGAATAAGCTTGGTATAAATAACGTTTTAGCATGAGTCTTTGTATATCAAGAATAAATATCAAATTTAGGGTGCTTTCATCCAACAATTTAGATTTTTGGAAATTAAGATAGTCTCTATGGCATACTAAAATTTAGGATCAGTAATTATATAGGATAAGGGAAATGACTATGAGGTTGAAAGATAAGGTTTGTATCATTACGGGGGCAGCTGGGGGACAAGGGGAGGTCGCAGTCGAGATATTCGCGAAGGAGGGGGCCAAGATTCTTGCAACGGATATGAATAGGGAGCCCACTTCCAGACTTCAAAGCGCCCTGGAAGCTTATCCCAGTAATATTAAGTACGTGAGCGGCGATATGACCGAAGGATCAGATCTAGATAGGGTAGTTCGGGAAACGGTCTCATCTTACGGACATATTGATGTGCTATTTAACAATCATGGTGTAATGGTTGGAAGCCCTCTCTTAGAGACCACTGAAGAAGAGTTGGATTTGGTGCTTAGGGTGAATGTTCGTTCCTCTTTCCTGCTCTGTCAAAAAGTAGCGAAATCTATGGTAGATAAGGGCATTGAGGGTTCGATTATATTGAATAGCTCGGTGGGCGGACTGATAGGATTTCCCGATATGGCAGCTTATGGAGCGTCAAAAGCAGGTGTGGCTCAACTCTCTCGTTCTATGGCAAATGATTTACGAGATCATAGAATCAGAGTGAATGCTGTCGCGCCAGGGGGAATAGATACCCCAATGCCGCACAAGTATTTGGAAAAGTTTGAAGATCGCGAAGAAATTTGGAAAGCGATGGAGCAAGCACACTTAACGGGGAGACTAGGGCGACCTGAAGAAGTAATATGGCTCGTGGTGTTTTTGGCGTCTGATGAAGCCTCTTTTATGAATGGATCTGTGGTGACAGTGGATGGCGGTTATTCCTGTGTTTGAAGTACATCTCAAACTCGGTTGGAAAGTGAATTCAAGAATGAACAAAAGATTCTATGGTGGTGATTAATTTTGCTGTCAAGGAGGAGTAAGGTGGTAGAGCCGGATCAAAAAAGAAAAACTTTGGCCGATATGGTGATGTCTGAAGAGACTCTTATTGCACCTGGTGTTTTTGATATGGTTTCTGCAAAGATTGCGGCTCAGGAAAAGCATCGAGCAATATACATGTCTGGCTACGCTACTGTTGCGAGTTACCTCGGGCTGCCTGATGCAGGTCTTGCGAGTTATGCTGAAATGGTCGAGAGAGCGACCGCTATTGCTTCCTCTGTTGACATACCGCTCATCGCTGATACGGACACGGGTTTTGGTGGATTGCTGAATATCCGCCATACTGTAAAAGGGTTCGAAAGGGCTGGTGTTGCCGCTATTCAGATAGAAGACCAAGAGTTTCCAAAAAAATGTGGACATACAACCGGGCGCCGAGTGATTCCTGTTGAAGAAATGGTACAAAAAATTGAGGTGGCGGTAGAATCTAGAACCGATTCAAATTTCTTAATTATTGCCCGTACAGATGCAAGAACCTCTTTGGGATTAGAAGAGGCTATTGATCGGGCTCTAGCGTATCGCACTGCGGGTGCCGACATTTTATTTGTGGAATCCCCTGAGAAGGAATCGGAATTCGTGGAAATAGCGCATAGATTGGATGCTCCGTTATTGGCTAATATGGTCGAGGGTGGTCGGTCGCCCGTGTTGTCTCAGGAACGGTTACAAGAGTTGGGTTATGCAATAGCAATTTATCCTGGAACGGGCTTTTTTGCGGCGGCGGCGGCACTCAAAGCTGTTTATGCGCATATTGGAAAAACGGGATCGAGTTTGGGTGCTAAGAACACTCTGTATCCAATAGATGAGATGCACAAGCTGATGGGATTTGAAGACGTGTGGGATTTTGAAAAAAAATGGGCGAAATGAAAGGTGCAAGGCCTCGACTCCTTTTTGATAAAATCTGGGATGCACACCGGATAGAACGTCTTAGTAAAGATTACGATTTAATCTATATAGCTCGACACATGCTTCACGAACTAGGGAGCGATGTGGCTTTTAAGATTCTAGATGAGCACAGCGGTAGGGTACGTAATCCTACGCAGACGTTTGCTACTCACGATCATGTCGTGTCAACCGAAGGGAAACAAAGAGCTCCCACATTACCTAAACACCTCGGAAACATAAACGCCTTGCGAGAAAATACAGACCGCCATCAAATTCGACTCTTTGACCTAAATAGCGGCCAGCAGGGGATTGTACATGTGATAGGTCCGGAATTGGGGATTACCTTGCCCGGAATGACTTTCGTTTGTGGGGATAGTCATACGTGCACAGTCGGGGGCCTGGGTTGCCTCGGTTGGGGAATAGGCACCTCGGAGGTCGCCCATGTGCTAGCGACCCAAACCTTGGTTAAGCGTCGCCCCAAGGTTCTGAGAATCAATTGTGAGGGCATCCTTGCTAAAGGTGTTCTAGCGAAGGATTTAATTTTGGCAATGATAGCTGAATTCGGTTCCGAGGCGGGTGCAAACATGGCCCTAGAATTTTCTGGTGAAGCAATTTCCCAATTGTCAATTGAAGGACGGTTAACCATGTGTAACCTCAGTATTGAAATGGGTGCACGAATTGGTCTGGTAGCGCCTGACGATGCAACTATCGAGTTTCTTGCTAATAAACCTTTTGCTCCTTCAGGAAAGCTTTGGGATGAGGCGGTAAAGTACTGGCTGAGCCTTAAGAGTGAAGCTGGGGCATCTGCTGAGAGAGAGGAATCATTTGATGTGAGTAAGATAGGGCCTCAAATTACATGGGGCACAAGCCCAGCTCATGTGATGGATGTGAATGGTTACGTTCCAAATCCCAAAGACGAGAGGAACACTACGGTGCGACTCGGTATGGAGAAAGCGCTAGATTATATGAATCTAACCCCAGGTCAACGTTTGACAGATACCAAGGTGGATGTAGTTTTTATAGGTTCCTGTACCAATGGTCGATTGGCCGATCTGCGTGCGGCTGCGGAAATAATAAAGGGGCAGAAAGTTCATCCCGGTGTTAGGGCTTTGGTGGTGCCAGGCTCGACGTCAACCAGGCGAGCGGCCGAACAGGAAGGGCTTGATGTTATCTTCAAAAGGGCAGGTTTCGAATGGAGGCATTCGGGCTGCTCGCTATGTGTAGCGCTGAATGGTGATCGGCTTAAAGAGGGACAACGGTGTGTAGCGACGTCTAACAGGAATTTTGAGGGAAGACAGGGGGCAGGTGGGCTCACGCATCTGGCCAGTCCTACGACAGCAGCAGCATCCGCCTTAACAGGCCGAATTAGCGATAGATTTTCTTTGACTGATTGGTATAGGTGATGAGCAAACCTTGGCTGAATGGTGTGGCAGTGGCATTAGGTATTCCTGATATCGATACGGACACGATCATCCCTATTGACTACTGTGTCAATAGAGAGCGACCTCATTTTGACGAAGGCTTGTTTCGATCTTGGCGCTATACTCCCGACGATCGTTTGAGAGAAGATTTTGTGCTAAATAGAAAATCTTCTCTCGGTTGTAGGATATTGATAACGGGGCCAAATTTTGGCTGCGGAAGTTCTCGCGAAATGGCAGTTTGGGCGCTCAAGGATTTTGGAATAACCTGTGTTGTTGCTGAGAGCTTTGGCGAGATATTTTATGATAACTGCTTTCAAAACGAGGTTTTGGCTGCGAAAGTTTCTCGTACATCTGTAGATAAAATTTTAAGTGCGATGCAGGGTAATGAGAAAACGATACTTACGGTTGATATAGAAAATCGGATGATAAAATCAGAAATTTTTTCGCCAGTAAAAATTGAGTTAGATGATTTACGGAAGAGTGCATTACTCCAAAAGTTACATCCAATAGATGCGACCCTGAATAAGGACCAGGCAATATCTGCCTTTGAGAGTAACTATGAATCCAAGTTCCCCTGGATTATAGCTAGCGACTAAATTTTTTCTTTCAAATTATCGGATACCCATTTTTTCCAATATCGGTGAAATATCCGTTTTAAAATTTACCGTGTCCTGTAGATAGTCTAGAAAAACCATCATTAAGCCATCCATACCGTGATCGTAAATTTCCCTGATCATTTCAGCAACCTGCTCTTTCGTACCAATCATGGGAATACCACCGGCCCCGACTGCGTACATTTCTAAAGTGTGTTTATCAAAAGAGCCACTTTGTACGGCTAAGCCACTAGCCCAGTTCTCCAAAGCTTCTACATCCATTTGTTCGAGAATTTTCTCTTTTTCCTCAAACGCTTCCGACTCACTATCCCTCCACAGTACAAATGGAGGAGTAGCGCAAAAGATGTTTCGTCCGTTCTTTTTGGCTCTATCCTTTATATCCAATACCTGAGCTTTCGCAGCCTCTAAATCCGGAGGTGTTATAAATGACCAATCACAAAGTTTGGACACCATTTCTTTTGCATCTTCTGAGCCGCCAGCATTAGCGATAGTGGGATGAGGATTTTGGACTGGTCGGGGTTGTACGTCACCCCCGGTGATTTTGTACCAAGGACATTCATAGTTAAAAGTGCCAGGTTCTTGAGTCCAAAGACCTTTGAGAATTTCAATATACGCTTTACTTCGTTCATATCTTGTTTTGTGATCAATGACTTCAATTCCCATCATGCTGAATTCTCGTTCGCTCCAACCGCTCACTACATTTAGTCCCCACCGACCCTTACTTATATGATCCAAAGTAGAACCCATTTTTGCGGTGGCAACCGGATGGAAGACAGGGACATGAACCGTTGAAAAAATTTTTATTTTCTTCGTATTGGACAGTAGTGCTGATGCCCAAGTGAAGGTCTCAAGGGAAAGACTCAAAGCATCTGTTTTCCCTCCGTAACCCCGCCATTTTGAAACGGGGAATAGGAAATTAAAGTCTGCGTCTTCCGCAGCTAGCGCTATTTTTAAGTTAGTTTCATAAGTCCAGTCTGTTGGGTCAGGTTTGTAGCTACTAAAAGATAAGGAGTAGCTACAATTGGGCATGAATAGGCCTAGCTGTAGTTTGTCTCTTTTAGTCGTAGTTTGGTTCGTCACTACACCCCCCTTATTGTGCTCTATATGATATCTACTCAAGTGTAAAATTTCTCTCAATTTAGATATCATATGCGAAGCGGACTAAATTCTAAACTATTTAGTATTCCAGATGACGCTTATTGATGCGAGAAGGTGGCCTATGAACTTCCATGCACACATATACTGGCAAAATGACAGGCAGAGAGCGATAGCCATGGAGCTTCGGTTGACCTTGCATGATTATGGTTGTGGTTTGGGTAGAATTCGGGACAAGCCCGTCGGGCCGCATCGATTTCCGATGTACCAAGCGAGCTATACTGGGAAAATTCAACCTAAGGTAGAGGAGTTTCTGCGTGCTAACAGTTTGGGCATAAGTATATTACTTCACGAAAATATTGGTGAAGACCATCTTAGAGATCATACAGACGGGGCGCGATGGATAGGACAAGCTTTGCCCCTCGATCTCGATTTCCTGAAGAATCTCAAATCCTAAAAGTACCAAGAAAGGGTTACAATTTATTATGTGCTCGATTAATCTTAAGGGATTAGTTTTCCGTAAATATTAACATTAATTTGAGAAACTCGTGTGGGAGGCCTTATAAATGAGTTCGAAAGCGTCAATTGATTATGAAGCGGTTGTGATAGGAGCTGGCGTATGTGGTATCTATCAAATCAAAAAACTCATTGATTTGGGGTATTCAGCGACTGTCCTGGAAGCCGAAGGGGACTTGGGCGGGACTTGGTATATGAATCGATATCCTGGTGCGCGTTTTGACTCGGAAAGTCATACCTATGGCTACTCATTTTCTAGAGAGCTCTTAGACGAATGGCATTGGAAAGAGCGTTTCTCCAGCCAGCCAGAAAATCTTCGCTACTTAAACTATGTGGCCGACAAATTCGATCTCAGAAAACATATGCAGTTCAATTGTAAAGTTGATTCAGCTCACTTTGACGAGCAGTTAGATTTGTGGAACTTGCAAATCGCCGACGGTAGGAAGATAACAACAAGATTTCTAATCATGGGAGTAGGACTGCTTGCCGCGCCAACCTATCCTCGATATGAAGGTATGGATGATTTCAAGGGAGATTCTTTTCATACCTATCATTGGCCTCACGAAGGAATTGATCTTAAGGGAAAAAAGGTTGCCGTGATCGGTACAGGAGCTACGGGGGTGCAAGTGATCGGAGCGATTGCTCCGGAGGTTGGTGACCTCACGGTTTTTCAACGAAGACCTAATTGGGTTGCGCCCCTAAATAACGGAAAAATATCTGAACACGAGATGAACGAAATTCGATCGAGGTATGATGAGATTTGGGAGACTTGTCGGAGAAGTCCTGGTGGCTTCGAACATGAGCCGGATCGCCGAGGTTTCTATGAGGTTTCCAAAGAGGAGAGAATTGCCTTATGGGATAAATTATATGATGAACCTGGTTTTGCCATTTGGCTTAGGAACTTCAGGGAAATCTTTACTGATGAAGAGGCCAATGCGGAAATCTCTGAGTACGTTGCTGGTAGAATAAGAGAAAGGGTGAAGGATCCGAAGGTCGCTGAAAAACTGATTCCTAAAGATCACGGCTTTGGTGTCCAGCGACTTCCGATGGAGACCAATTATCTCGAGGCCTACAACCAAGATAATGTTCGCTTGGTTGATATCAGCGAGACGCCCATAGACCGAATAACCACAGACGGATTAAAAACATCGGCGGAGAGTTTTTCATTTGATGTGATTGTATATGCAACCGGCTTTGATGCGATAACAGGTTCATTTGATAGGGTCGACATACAAGGTTTGAAAGGAGGTCGTTTGAGAGATAAATGGTTTGATGGACCGTCGACTTACCTGGGCATGATGGTTCATGGGTTCCCGAACTTTCTCATGCCTTCCGGACCTCAAAGTGGTTCAGCGTCAACAAATTATCCTCGTGGTATAGAAAATGGCGTAGACTGGTGCACAGCTTTTCTCGAACATGTGAAAGCTAAGGGATATACCCGGGTAGAGGCCACTGAGGCTGCTGAAGAGAGATGGACAGATCATGTCACTAAGATGTATTCGACGATGCTCATGAGGAAAGCGAAAGGGTGGTTTACTGGGTACAACTCAAACGTAGAAGGCCACGAGGAAGGCCGCACTCGGTATTTCGTGTATAACGGTGGTACTCCGAAATATGTAAAGACCATCAGCGAGGTAGCGGGCAATAACTATGAGGGAGTCACTCTTACCACGAAAGGTGTGGCCGAAAACGAGGCTGCGGAAAGAGCTTCTTGAAATAAATTCATTATGCTCGGCTCAAAGTTTCCGATTTTTCCCAAATAAAAGGGGTATTCATGAAAATAGGCACTGCTATAAGAAACATGGGGCCTGCTGCCAAGCGAGATATTATCTTATCCAGTGCGCAAATGGCCGAGAAAGCCTCGCTGGAACACATTTGGGCTGTTGATCACGTAGCAATTCCTCCTGATGAGTCCGAGGGGTCTGACGGAATTTGGTTGGATCCTCTCGCAGTATTATCTTTTTTCGCGGCCGCAACCAGTGAGATAAAAATTGGTGTCAGTGTCCTGGTGCTACCCTATCGTCCCCCTTTGCTAACTGCAAAGTGGGTGGCAAGCATACAAGAACTGTCTAACGAAAGACTGTTGCTTGGCGTAGGGCCGGGTTGGATGGAAGCGGAGTACAAGGTTTTGGGGGTGGAAAAAAGAAAGCGCGGAAAATTAACTGACGAAGTCTTAGATTTTTTGCGCACCTGTTTCAATTCAAAGAATGATGTAGTGAACCTTAATGGACAGGATTTTTATTTTCGGCCGAAGCCGAAGTGTCCTCCAGTTTATGTGGGAGGCATGACGGAGGCTGCCCTTCGTAGGGTCGTTGAACGCGGCGAGGGGTGGATGCCTGTTGGTTTAGATCCTGTAAAGATAAAACCTCTCGCGGCCCAGTTAAAGGTACTGTCGGAAAGAGCGGAAAAACCAATTCCAAAGATAATGGTGCTGGGAAGTCTGCCGGATGATAATAGCAAAGCGTTAGATGATTTATTAGAGTGCCAGGAATTAGGTGTAACCGACTATATTCAGGCCTCTCGTTACTCCAGGATCGAAGAATTTGAAAATATAGTCGCGAGATTAACAGAGCTAAAAAGTCAGCTAAGTTGATGAGGCGTATTGGGGTAGTTGGCGCTGGAATCGTTGGTGTCCAATTGGCCAGAATGCTTCAAATAAGAGGGGCTCACGTTACCCTTTTCGATAATAACGAACCTGGTTCTCAAACATCCTTCGGTAATGCCGGTTACATAGCCACAGATGAAATACTCCCCCTCGCTCATTCGTCAATTCTCAAATCATTACCGAGCATACTTTTTGATCCTTTGGGTCCGGTCACATTTGGTTGGCGACATCTCTGGAGCTTAACGCCTTGGTTTATCCGTTATCTAAAAGCTTGTACTGGTAACAATTCCTTAAGCGGTATCGAGACTCTAGCCAATTTACAAAGGAGTGCCCGACCTGCTTGGCAAGAAATAATAGCTAGAGAAAAAGTCAGTGAATTGATGAGGAAAAATGGCTCGTTTAAAATTTTTGAAACCGAAGAAGGGTTTACAAGGACAAAGACCGAGCGTCTTTTGCAACGCCAGTATGACATTGAATGGGAACTTGTCGAAGGTTCGAAACTTAGAGATCAAGTGCCAGAGCTAACTGCTAATGTAAAATATGCAATTTACTACCCAAACGGGATGCACACAGTTTCTCCTATAGACTTAACAGAGGCTATTTTTAGAAACTTTTTGAAAGATGGAGGGAGCTTTGTTAGGGCTAAGGTGGAAAGGATCGGTCTATCTGGAGATGGGCAACCAAGTTTGCTGACTCAGGATAAAAAATGGGCTCTTAATAATATCGTGATTAGTGCTGGCTATACTTCTGAAGCTTTACTAAAGCCATTGGGACTTAGGGTCCCATTAATCGCTGAGCGAGGTTACCATGTTGAAATGGAACACGATGAATTAAGTTTTGAGATGCCTATAGGGTCTTATGAGAGAGGGTGCTATTTGACACCCATGCGTTCAGGTTTAAGGGTTGCTGGTACTTCAGAGTTGGTGCCAGTGAAATTAGAGGGAACCCCACATTGGCCAAGGGCTCAAATTTTGACAGAGCATGCTAAAAAGCTTCTACCAGGAGTCTTTTTGAGTAAAATCAGGGAATGGATGGGGCGCCGTCCTACATTACCAGATTTCCTGCCGATGCTAGGGCCGGTGCCAGGTAAAAAGGGTATTTTTGTCGCGTGTGGACATCATCATCTAGGTTTAACTCTTTCAGCGGTCACAGCAGATATTATGAGTAAGAGTCTATTAGAAAAAGATTTCACTGCAATTCCGCACGCATTACGTGCGGATCGATTCAATCAATGACTCTTTTTTATCCGTCGAACTTTCCCGATAGTAAGCCGCCAGCATTTGGTATTCGGGTAGGAAGCCGTAGAGCCTTTAAAATTTGAAAAACAGTTGCAGCGCTAGTCGATAACACAGGCACTTCAAATTCTTTTTGGACAATTTCGAGGGCTGGTAGCGAGGGCATTTGAACGCATGCGGATAACACAATCGCATCAACGTCTGTGGTTTTCAGCGATTTAACCAGTTCGCATAGGGCCATTGGAT
>MDTG01188298.1_pt1 | contig 10242 bp, 14 predicted proteins | sample 811421 | NCBI WGS metagenome assembly MDTG01 (sample SAMN05326645, study PRJNA326480) | marine metagenome | isolation source: seawater | place: Pacific Ocean: South East | collected 2011 | reverse complement strand
GTGACCGGAGAGTTTCCGTTCATCTCCTTCGCCTGGCTCAATGACGGGTTCACCGTGCTACCGATCCAGATGTTCAACTGGATTTCCCGACCTCAGGCTGGTTTTCATACCGCCGCGGCCGCAACCGGTGTGGTGCTGATCGTGTTGACCTTTTCGCTCAACGGCATTGCCATCTGGATCCGGTACCGGCTCCGCAAAGGACACAGAAACTGAACCATGATTGATGACAACATGACAGCCGAAAAAGCAGATCCCGAGATCGAGAAAACCAGACTTCAAGATGAACGCGAGGCGGCCATGCCGCCTCCGATCAAAGCAGCGGCAGAGAGCGACGCGCTACGCGCCCGGATTGAGGATTTCAGCTTTTACTACGCCAACGGCTTTCAGGCGATCAAGAGTGTCAGCATGCCGATCCTCGACCGCAAGGTGACGGCGATCATCGGCCCCTCGGGATGCGGCAAGTCCACCCTTCTGCGCAGTCTCAACCGGATGCACGATCTCTACCCCGGCAACCGCTATGAGGGGCGGGTAATACTGGAGCCAGAGGGCGAGAACCTGGTCGGTCGCGACGCCGATCCTGTGCTGGTGCGACTGCGCATCGGCATGGTGTTCCAGAAGCCGAATCCCTTTCCCAAATCGATTTACGAAAACGTGGCTGCCGGCTTGCGCGTGCGCGGGATCAGCAAACGCCAGGTGATCGACGAAGCGGTGGAAAGCGCATTAAAGCGCGCCGCGATCTGGGACGAGGTCAAGGACAAGCTCAATGGCTCGGCCTACGACCTTTCGGGCGGGCAGCAGCAGCGTCTGTGCATCGCACGCGGTCTGGCTCCGAACCCGGAAATCCTGCTTCTGGACGAGCCGACATCGGCGCTCGATCCGATAGCGACGGCCAAGGTAGAGGACCTGGTCCAGGAACTCGCGAAATCGGTGACTATCGTGATCGTCACCCACAACATGCAGCAGGCGGCGCGCATCTCGCACCGCACGGCATTCATGTATCTGGGCGAACTGACAGAATTCGGCGAAACGAGCCAGATTTTCAATAATCCCCAGCATCCCCGCACGGAGAACTACATCACCGGGCGCTACGGTTGACGAGATGTCGAAAGGAAGCAAATGGAAAAGCGACATACGCTGCAAGCCTTTGAACAGGCACTGAGTGACCTGTCCGCCGCCGTCCTGATCATGACGGAACATGTTCAGGCCATGGTTGCAAGCGCAGCCCACGTGCTTCTCGACAACGATCTGGTGCGCGCCGGTGAAGTGGTTGAAAACGATCTGGTGGTGGACCGCGAATTGGAGACAATCCGCGCCCGCTGTCTGGATATACTGGTGCGCTATCAGCCGGTGGCCGGTGACCTTCGTCAGGTCATCGCCATCGAGCACAGCGCGGGAAACCTTGAGCGCGCGGCGGATCATGCGAAGAATATCGCCAAACGCGCCATTGCGGACCGCAACTCCCGGATATCGGCGGATGCAGCTGAACTGTTCAGACAGCTGCATGCCGCGGTTCTTGGAGCATTGGAAGATGCCAATGATGCCCTTGTGCGCCGGGATGTTGACCTGGCGCACAAGGTGGTGCGCGGCGACAGGCGTATCGATGTCCTCCATGACGATCTGTTTCACCTTGTTCTGGCAGGCAGCCGGCGAGACACCTCGAAACTGAAGTCCGATATCCATCTGCTGTTTGCCGCCAAAAGCCTGGAGCGTATCGGTGACCACGCCACGAATATTGCCGAAGAAGTGATTTTCATGAGCAGACGCGAAGCGCCAGACGGATCGATCGACACATAAGACGGGTCAACAAATAAGACGGGAACCGCCATGCTGAAGCAGAAAGCACTCGATCTGCTGAAACCCAGAATTCTCGTGGTCGAAAACGGGATGGTCGAACGGGACTCCCTGTTCCGGCAACTGCAGGACAGCGGATATGCCGCGTGCGTGGCGATGGACGGCAAGACACCGCTGCAGGCGGCAAGAGATGAAAGGCCGGACATCGTCCTTTTCAATTGGGTCGCACCGAATGATTATGGCTTCAACCTGTGCCGCAGCTTCAAACAGGACAGCGCCACGAGGCAGATGCCGCTTATCATTCTGTCCGGCAGTTCCGGCGAGGAAGTCAAGGTCAAGGGGCTTGAACTGGGCGCAGACGATTACCTGTCCAAACCCTACTCTTCATCGGAGCTGGCGGCGCGGCTCCATGTCCAGCTTCGTCGTATCGATTCCGGAAAGGTAAGGCCCTGCCTCACCTTTGAGCGCATCGCTCTGGATGAAGACGCGCTGCGGGTCTATATCGAAGGACGCCCCGTGCATCTCGGTCCAACCGAATATCGCATGCTTGCGGCCTTCATGAGTCGTCCTGGACGACCCTTCACCAGGGAACAGTTGTTGGAACGCGCCGGACGGCGCAAAGGCGATGTCGATATTCGCAGTGTGGATGTGCATATCGGCCGTCTGCGCAAGGTGCTCAACCAGAAGAAAACGAACTACCCGCTCCGAACAATCAGGGGAATAGGGTACGCCCTCGGCTAAACCTTGCGGCTGACACAAAATCGTTGTCTCTTCCGGTCATAAGCATAAATCGGACTTATGACTGCACTGAAGAGGCATGCACGTAATGATAGATGACATGGTCGGGATGCTCGATGCGCTCGGGCACGCCGAACGGCTCCACGTATTCCGCGTTCTGGTTCGACGATATCCGCAATCAGTGGCAGCCGGTGAACTGGCCGAAACACTTGGCTATAAACGCTCGACGCTTTCTATCTATCTATCGGTTCTGCGGCGTGCGGGTCTCGTCCATCAGGATCGCGACGGGAACTCCTTGTTGTACAGCGCCGATCTATCCGGCGCGAAGTCGCTGATAGGCTTCCTCTCGGAGGATTGTTGTCGGGGCCGAACAAACAATGACCATCGCACGATAGATTTCGACGCGAACGATCACCGCAGATATAATGTCCTGTTCGTCTGTACGCGCAATTCAGCGCGGTCAATCTTTGCCGAAGTCATCCTGCGTGACACCGCGCCTGAGCGGTTTGCAGCCTATTCCGCAGGCACATCGTCACATGGCGCGGTCCATCCCTTGACCCTGCAGGTTCTTGAAGAAAACGGACACGAGATTTCAGAACTGGGGACAAGCTCGATCGCCGAGTTTCAGAAGCCGACCGCGCCGCAAATGGACTTCGTTTTCACTGTGTGCGACCAGGCGGCCAATGAAGAATGCCCGGTCTGGCCCGGACAGCCGGTTACAGCGCATTGGGGTCACCCGGATCCTGCCGCGGGCGTTTTCAGCGATGAAGAACGCCTCGAATTGTTTCGCCAGACCTATCAGGCCATGCGCCGGCGCATTCAACCCTTCGCTCAACTCCCGGGACCGACCCTCGATCGCGCCGCCCTTCAGGAGCATGTTGACGATATCGGTAGGCTGCGCCTGGCCCGAGTCTGAATACTGTCGAAGAGCGGCGCTTTCACGCTGTCTTGGGCAGGATTCGCCTTCTGGCCAGGCGACCAACCGGCTATTACGACAGCGTCATCGTGCCGACGGCAACTTCCAGGCAGCGAAACTCACCGCGCCATGACCCAAGATGCACCTATGGCGATGGCGGTAGAGCCGGTAGCCAGAAAGCCAGGGCGACCAGGCTTGCCAGCAATACCGGCGGTGTTATCAGAAGACCGATTTTCATATACTGGCCCCAGCCAATCCTGTAGCCCTTTCCGGCCAGCACATGGAGCCAGAGCAAGGTCGCGAGACTGCCGATCGGGGTGAATTTGGGCCCCAGATCATTGCCAATGACGTTGGCGTAGATCATCAACTCCCGCGTTGCCGCAGGCACGTTGGCCCGATCGATAGACAATGCACCGACCAATGTCGAGGGCATATTGTTCATGATGGAGGCTGCGATGGCGGAAAGCACGCCGGTGCCCAGCGTGGCGACAAACTCACCATGTTGCGCCAACCACTCAATCGCCAGGGCGCCGTAATTCGTCAGCCCCGCATTGCCAAACCCGTAGACGACGAGATACATGCCGATTGAGAACAGAACGATCTGCCAGGGGGCGCCGCGAAGCGCGTCCGATACGGAGACGATTGCACCGCGGCCGGCCTGCCACCAGCGCCCGGCAATTGCCATGAGCAGAACTGCGCCAGTACCTGTCACAAACGCGATGGGAATGCCCAGCGGGGCCGTCACGAAATAGGCGGCAAGCAGCACGGCCAGCAAGGGAAACGCAGCCCGGAAGACCAGTGGATCCTTGACGGCCATGTGCGGCGGGTCCAGGCTCTCGACGGAGTAGTGTTTGGGAATTCGACGGCCGAATGCCAACCAGAGCACGGCCAGTGTTGCTGCCAGGGAAACAAAATTCACAGGGACCATGACCGCCGCGTAGCGGTCGAACCCGATATCAAAATAGTTGGCACTGACGATATTGACGAGGTTGGAGATCACCAGCGGCAGGCTTGCCGTGTCTGCGATGAACCCGGTCGCGATGATGAAGGCCAACGCCGCCGGCGGCCCAAAATTCAGGCGCAGGAGAATAGCGATGACAATGGGCGTCAGCAGAAGGGCTGCGCCGTCATTGGCAAAGAACGCAGCAATGATCGCCCCCAGTATAACGACAAGCGGGAAAAGCAAATGGCCGCGTCCGTTGCCCCAACGTGCCACATTCAGCGCTGCCCACGCGAAGAACCCAGCTTCGTCCAGGATCAGCGAAATGATAATCAGCGCCACGAAAGTGAAAGTGGCATCCCAGACGATATCCCATACCACGACGATATCGTCCGGATGCACCACGCCCGTCAGCAGTGCCACCAAAGCGCCGCCGAGCGCGCTCCAACCAATCCCCAGACCTTTCGGCTGCCAGATCACCAGAACCAGGGTGACGACAAAAATAGCCAGTGCCAACATGAAAAGACCTTATCGTCAGTGCGTGTTCTGGTTGACGCGTCGAGAGAGCTCCTCAGCACTCTCGACGCGCTCTGAATAACGGTCAGTGAGATAGGCAGACCTGCCGCGCGTCAGCCAGGTGAACTTCACAAGTTCCTCACACACATCGACGATACGCATGTAGAGGGGTGAAGGCTTCATGCGCCCGGCTTCGTCAAACTCGGTGAAGGCCTTGGGTACGGATGATTGATTGGGGATGGTGATCATACGCATCCAGCGCCCGAGGATTCGCATCTGGTTGACGGCATTGAAGCTCTGGCTGCCGCCCGAAACCTCCATGACCGCCAGTGTCTTGCCCTGGGTGGGCCGGATACCGCCCAGCGATAGCGGTATCCAGTCGATCTGCGTCTTCATGATGCCGGTCATCGCGCCATGCCGCTCGGGGCTGACCCACAGCATGCCCTCGGACCATTGGGCGAGATCGCGCAACTCCTGGACTTTCGGGTGGTCGGTATCCGCATCGTCAGGCAGAGGTAGACCCGAGGGTTTGAAGGTGCGCACTTCGCAGCCGTACCAGTGCAATAGTCTCATCGCCTCTTCGGAGGCCAGGCGTGAAAAGGAGCGCTCGCGCAGCGAGCCGTAAAGCACCAGAATCCTGGGGGGATGGCGAGGCGCATCCGGACCCGCCAGCAGATCGACGTCAATTGGACGTAACTTGTCCGGATCGATATTCGGCAGGTCATCGAGGCGTTCAGTCCCGCTCATTGAGTTGCCCCGCCGAAGCGTAACACATCGCCGTCTTCCTTGGTAAACACCGCCACCGGGTTTGCCAGCAGTTCAAGGACCCGCTCTGAAGGCCGGCATAACCGCGCACCTTTTTCTGTCACCACAATTGGACGATTGATCAGGATCGGGTGCGCCATCATTGCATCGATCAGTTGATCATCACTCAGCGTCGGATCATCAAGATTGAGTTCCTCAAAAGGCGTTCCCTTGCGGCGCAGCAACTCTCTTGGCGTGATGGCCATCATCGAAATCAGCTCGATCAGCCGTTCACGACTGGGTGGGGTCTTTAGGTATTCTATCACGGTCGGGGTTTCGCCCGACGCCTCGATCATCGCTAGGGTATTTCGGGAGGTTCCGCATGCCGGATTGTGAAAGATTATCGCTTTCAAGCGTTCTCGCTCCTTCTTTTGTCGTTGAGGCCACCTTCACTCAGAGCCGCCGAAAACGGCTCGCAAACTTCTGGGTGGCCAGCGCAGCAGTCGCGAACCAGAAAACGCAGAGTTTCCTGCATGTGCTCGAGATTGGCGCGATAGATGATTGAGCGGCTCTGTCGGCGCGATATCACCCATCCTGCCCGTGAAAGCACCGCAAGATGTGCCGACATGGTGTTGTGCGGTACAGATAATTGACGTGCGATCTCCCCGGCAGGGAGCCCGTCGGGTTCATGGCGAACAAGGAGACGAAACGCCTCAAGACGGGTCTCTTGGGAAAGCGCGCTAAAACTCGCGGTGACGATGCTTATTTCCATGTGTCCAATAATATGGACAAAATAAATATTGGCAACCGAGTTTCGCCGATTATACGATCTGTCTTGCCCTGCCTGAAACCATCTTTGCCGAACTCGAAAATGGCGATATTTAGCCAAGAGTGACCGCGCTGGCAGCCTCCCTCAATCGGCCCGGTCTGTTCCTCTCCTATTCAGATTCTGTTTTTGACGAAGGACCCAATTTTCGTTTCGGGGGTGACCGTCTCCGTCGTGTTGTGTCGGGAATTTCCTCGCATCGAAGGAACAGAGCCCCTTTCGGATTCGCTGCGACAGGCCGTTTCGTGCTTTGTTGTCCATGCAGACTGTGTTCTTTGCCAGTATCGACACCCTGTTGCACAAAGCTGACGCGGGCTGCCATGGCGAAGGAATGTCCAGCCGTTGTTGTTTGCGAGCAATTGACGATGGGACTGTAAGGCCCGGGGTCTGTCAGCAACGTCTCCGTCCAAAAAAGACGGCTTCCACCTTCGGCGGACCCTCCGTCTTTTCCGGTCCTGCGCCGCCCTTCGCTTCGCTGCGGCCCTGAAGGGTGCAGTCATCCTCTTCCGGTGCTTCCTGGTGTCCCTGTCAATTCGATCAAACAACGGAGACATACCAATGGCAGACCTGATCAACTTCATCCGCTTCAACGACAACGGCACTTTGGAAGGCAACATCGCCGCACTGGACTTCGACTTCGACATCACTGGCGAAGAGCTCAACAGCACGAACCCGAAAGCGCCTGTCTACCGCCTGTATGGCGTGTCCCCGCGAGGCCGAAAGGTCGAGGTTGGCGGCATCTGGCGTCAGACGAACCAGAACGGCGAAGAGTATCTGCAGCTGACCGCGGCAACCCCGAGCCGGGCGTTCCGTGCGAACCTCGGCAAGTTTCCCGGCCAGGACGATGATGATCTGATGACCGTGATCCCCTGGAGCTAAGCTCCCTCGGCGCGGCGGATACCGCCGCGCCGGTTCCGGCAAATCCGCGACGTACCTAATAGTCCGCACTTGTTTCGCTTCTGTCCTCACTTTAGGTATTATGGGTTTGCGAAAAGTGCCAAATCGCTCCTTGCTCTTTCGGCGTCATCCCACCGGATCACAATGGCAATCGGGCCTTGAAGCACATATAAGAAACACCATGTGGGTTCGAACAGCTGTCGCGAGAGAATGACAAGAGAAGAGATTATAAAGGGGCTGGGTGCGCAGCCACATGACCCGTTTGTGTGGTTCGATGGACCACCGATTCTGGAGCAAATTCCGCCCGGAACTGTAGGTGTTAACGCTCTCAAGGTTGCGACCGCCATTGAGAACCGGCCGAGCCGCTACGTGCACCTGCTTCCGATGTTGCGCGTGAGCCTGATTGGCTTGATCTACGATCCGCAGCTGGACGGAGGAATCCTGCCCCTGCAAATTCTTGCGGAACGCCTGGGCGTCAGCCGGTTTACGGTTCCGCGCAACTGCGTGGTGCTCGAGGAAATGGGGCTCTTCTATAAAGTCACGAAGAACGGCCGCTACGCTGTCGAGCCCGATACGGCACTGGTCGTGTTTCATGACCTGTTCGTTCCGTTGCCTGCGAAGCGGCTCCGCAAAGACGATTGATGCACCCGATAACTGGGTCAAACATATAAAAAAACAAGAGAATTCTTCTTCCGATTCTGGTATAGTTGGCGTGGTCAATAGACTTACGCTGAATTTGTCGTCCAGGAGCGAGAGTGCATAGCAGGACCGTGCCGGTTCAAGGGTTGAGAGATTCTAGGAAGACCGGCCTGCCTGTAAAACCGCACCGATCTTAAGAAGGAAAAGACCATGGCGAGCACCCTTGAGAAAGCGCGCATCTCCGATGCCGAGATGAAAAAGCGGCGCCGGCTGGTCAACAGCGCCGATCACTCCAATGCCATGGAAGGCCTGAAGCGCGATCCTGCCACCGATCACATTTTCAAGGCTTTCATTCGCGGCGAGATCGAGGCCACCGATATCGTTCCGATGCTGAAAGAGTTTCGCGCCGCCAACGGATGACGAACTACGCTTACGAAAACGGCACCCTCAAGAACATCGATGGCTTAACCGATCCCGACAAACTCTCTGCCGTTGAGGCTGAACGTGTTGCCGGCCGTCTCATCGAACTGCGTCTTGGGGGCGGGCCGCAGCCGACCTTCGACGCTCGGCACCTGAGAGCGCTTCACCATCATCTTTTCCAGGACGTCTATGAATGGGCCGGGCGAACCCGCGATGAGCGGGTTCAGCTTTCTGACGGCACGGTCGCGACCATGCCGGCCATGCAGAAGATCGACGGCGAGCAATTCGCGATCGGCCCGGCCATTCCCAGCGCGCTGGACCGATTTTCCGAGGACCTGCGCGGTCAAGACCTCCTGCGCGATCTCGACCGGGAGACGTTTGCCGATCAGGCCGCAGTTTACTTCAATCGGCTCAACTCGATCCATCCGTTTCGCGAAGGCAATGGCCGGACGCAGAGGGAGTTCATGACTGCGCTGGCGAAGAACGCCGGTCACGAGCTTAACTTTGATGTCGTGTCGGCCGAACGCATGGCGCAGGCCAGTATTGCCGGTCATGAACGCGGCGATGTCGATGCCTTCAAGCGCCTGTTCCGCGAGATCTCTGATCCCGAACGCGTGCAGGCGTTGGAGAAGGCACAGAAATTTCTGACCTCGCAAGGCTTTGATTGGCAAAATCGCTATATGGCAACGACCGAGCCTGGCCGTCGCTATGATGGCGTCCTGGTCGGGGTTGGCGGGTCAGATTTCATGATGCACGACAAGCAGAATATTCTCGTCGGCAAGACAAAGGACCTGCCAAGGCCTTTGCCCGAACAAGGGCAGCATGTGACGTTCGAAACGCCACAGAAGACCCGCGCGAACGCCCGAAAGGGTAGGGGGCGTGACGACGACTTTGGGCACGGCCGCGGCTAAAATCCCATCTTCGCGGTCTCGCGGCGTAGATTGCCGGCTGGACGCCGGATTCGGTCGCGGCCGTTGGGGCCGCGGTTCTCTTCTTTTTTTGCCGGGATAGCGTACGGCTCCTTAGTCAGCGTCAATGACGAACGGTGCCCCCAATTTTGCCGCTGCCCGGCGGGCAGCAACAAAATCGGCACCCCCATTCACCGGCCTTGCCGGTCGCTTCGCGATCATTGACACTGCCCTGCGATCACCGGTGGCCGGTTTCCGTCAACAAAAGGAGACGGAAACATGACGACTATCGATCAGATCAATGAACTTCGCGCCGAGCTGACGAACTGCGACTTCTCGAAGGGCGAGCGGCAGGATGCTGAAGCAGAACTTGAAAAGCTGGAAGCACTGGTAGCAGCAGAGGAGCTTCAGTTTGAGCAGGACATAGCGGCCTGGAACGCTGACCTCGAATGAGGTCAGTTTCAGGAAGGCTGTCAGCCTTCCTGTTCTCTAGCCGACACCCGAAAAGCCGAATATTTTGAGCGCTGAAGCTGCTATTCCGTGCGCCAGTTCAAAATAGAAAGCTTGAAGTCAGGAAAACTATCAAACCGACAAATCGAGCAATGCTGCATGAACACGTATCATGAGCAGGCTGTGACTTATAGTTTGCAATTTGGCTCAGTGTGACCTATAGTAGGCATATGGCCGAGTTAATCAAAACGGCAACATTTGATCGCTGGCTTTCGAGCCTGAAAGACCGAACTGTAGCCGCAAAGGTCGCCGCTCGCCTCGTGCGACTTTCAATGGGCAATCCCGGTGATGTGGAGCCCGTGGGATCGGGAATTTCCGAGCTTCGCATTCACTACGGCAAGGGATATCGAGTTTACTATATGAGGCGCGGCGAGTTGATTATCGTTTTGCTTTGCGG
>MDTG01076190.1_pt1 | contig 10242 bp, 8 predicted proteins | sample 811421 | NCBI WGS metagenome assembly MDTG01 (sample SAMN05326645, study PRJNA326480) | marine metagenome | isolation source: seawater | place: Pacific Ocean: South East | collected 2011 | reverse complement strand
CCATAATTAGCTATTATAAACTGGGTGCAACATATTAAAAAATAAATAATTAATAAACATTAAAGAATAGGGCAAATAGTCGAATTAGATCAAATTTCGTCACATTTTACGCTTTTTTTGGTCATCTAAATTTAATCAAGTAAATTATGCGTTGGTTAATTAATTTTTTATTTAAAAAGAGAGAAATTAGATCTGAAAGAGTAAAAATTGTTCAGAAATTTATTTTAAAGAAATATCTATTAAGATAAAAAGATAAAAGCTAAATTTGCTTTTATGAATAAACCTCTTTGGGAACCCTCAGATCAAAAAAAAGAAGAGTCTCTTCTTGAGGAATTTTCAAAATTTGTAAAATTTAATTCTAATAAAGATTTTAAAACTTTATGGGAATGGAGTGTAAAAAACCCTAAAGAATTTTGGTCGAAGTTTTGGGATTTTTCCAAAATTATTGGTGATAAAGGCAATGAGGTTATAACAAAAAATAAAATCTTTAGAGAAACTAAATTTTTTTCTGACTCAAAAATAAATTACACAGAAAATATTCTAAAAAAAAGAACAGAAAAAATTGCCATACATTTCTTGTCTGAAAAAGGTTTTGAAGAAAGCATCAGCTGGAATGATTTGTATGAAAAAGTTTGCAAACTTTCAGCTTACTTAAAAACATTGAATTTAAAAAAAGGTGACAGAGTAGCGGCTTATGTCCCGAATAAAATAGAGTCTATAATTAGTTTTTTAGCCTGTGCTAAAAATGGATTTATTTGGTCTTCATGTTCACCAGATTTTGGAACACAAGGTGTAGTAGATAGATTTAAACAAATTGAACCTAAATTACTTATTACTTGTGATCATTATTTTTATAACGGTAAAAAAATTGATATTTTAAAAAAGGTAAATAAAATTCTGAAAGAAATTCCTTCGATTAATAAAACTTTAATTTTTGCTTACAATAAAAATGAAAAATTTTTTTTCAAAGATCATGTAAACTTTGAGAACATTTTTGAAGAATCACCGCTTGATGAAGTTTTTTATCGTTTTGAATTTAATCATCCAATTTATATTCTTTACTCAAGCGGGACCACTGGGAAACCAAAATGTATTACTCATGGGGGCGGCAATGTATTAATAGAGCATAATAAAGAATTTATGCTTCATTGTGATATTAAAGAAAATGATAAATTATTTTATTATACAACAACTGGTTGGATGATGTGGAACTGGTTAGTAGGAGGACTGGCAACAGGATCAACAATTTTTCTATTTGATGGAGCTCCTGTTTATCCAAAAATTGATATTCTATTGGAATATTGTCAGAATAAAAAAATTAATTTATTTGGTGTTAGCGCAAAATATATTGATCATCTCAAAAATGAAAAATTTAACTCAAAACATTTGGACTTAAGTTCAATAAAAATAATTACTTCAACTGGATCTCCTTTAGCAGAAGAAAGTTTTGAATATGTATACAAACACATTAAAAAAAATGTTCATCTTGCATCTATTGCAGGAGGAACAGACTTAGTTGGATGTTTAATTTTAGGAAATTTATTTTCAAATGTTTACAAAGGTGAAATTCAAGGCCAAAGTTTAGGAATAGATGTTGATATATTTACCGATGATGGAAAAAGCACATTAGACGGAAAAAAAGGAGAACTTGTTGTAAAAAAACCATTTCCTTCAATGCCAGTAAAGTTTTGGGATGATGAGGATGGAAAAAAATACCATAAAGCATATTTTACAAGATTTAAAAATATTTGGCACCATGGAGATTTTATAGAAAGAACCTCTAACAATGGTTTCATAATGAGAGGGAGATCTGATGCCACTTTAAACCCTGGTGGAGTAAGAATTGGCACTGCAGAAATTTATCAACAAGTTGAAAACATTGATTTTATTACTGAAGGATTAGTTGTAGGTCAAAATTATAAAAATGATGTCAGAATTATTCTATTTGTAACCACAAACAATCACTTGGAACTAAATAATGAAAAAATAAAATTAATTAAATCAAAAATTCGAAAAAATTGTTCCCCAAAACATGTTCCGTCAATTATCATTAGAGTTCCAGAAATACCCAGGACTAAAAGCGGTAAAATTGTTGAACTCGCTGTAAGAAAAATAGTGAATGGTGAAAAAATTGATAATAAAGAAGCAATAGCAAACCCTGAGTGTTTAGATTATTTTAGAAATTTAAAACAGTTGAAATAATTTATCTTTCAATACACATTGCAATGCCCATACCACCGCCAATACAAAGAGTTGTTAATCCTTTTTTTACATCTCTTTTTATCATTTCATGTATTAAAGTTACCAGTATTCTTGTTCCCGAGGCTCCAATTGGATGGCCTAAAGCAATAGCACCACCATTAACATTCACTTTTTCTTCGGGTATTGAGAGAGTTTTTAATACAGCAATACTTTGAGCTGCAAAGGCTTCATTAATTTCAAAAAGATCAACATCTTTGATTGACCAACCTGCTAGCTCTAAAGCCTTTTTTGAAGATGGAATTGGTCCAGTTCCCATTAATGATGGATCAACACCACAACTAGCCCAAGATTTAATTGAAACTAATTTTTCTAAATTTCTTTTTTTTGCTTCCTCAGAACTCATTAGAACTACAGCTGCCGCGCCATCGTTAATCCCAGATGAGTTACCCGCAGTAACAGTTCCATTTTTTTTAAAAACTGGTTTCAATCTCGATAATGCCTCTAAATTTATACCTTCACGAGGGTGTTCATCTTTATTAAAGTCTAACTCAGCTTTTTTCGATTTAATTTTTAAATTTACTATTTCTTCCTCAAACTTATTCAGTTTTTTTGCTTTTATAGCTTTTTCTTGAGAATTTAATGCAAATTTATCTTGTTCATCTCTTGTTACTTGAAATTTTTCCGCAACGTTTTCAGCAGTAACACCCATATGATAACTATTAAATGCATCCCATAAACCATCTTTAACCATTGTATCAACAAGCTCTGTGTCACCTAATTTTTTTCCATTTCTCAAATGAATAGCGTGCGGTGCTTGAGACATGCTTTCTTGTCCACCAGAAATAATAATATTTGAGTCCCCTGAATTTATACTTTGAAAACCAGATACAACAGATCTTATTCCAGAACCACAAACTTGATTGACTACATAAGCTGGTGTTTCTTTTGGAATACCAGCTTGTATAGATGCCTGTCGCGATGGATTCTGCCCCACACCTCCGGTTAAAACTTGCCCCATTATTACTTCATCTATATCATTTTTTTTTATTTTAGATTTGCTAATAACACTAGAAATTACGCTTGATCCTAATTTATGTGATGAAACATTTTTTAAGGATTTATTCAATGACCCTACAGCAGTTCTTGATGCTGAAGTTATGTATACATTTTTCATATAAATAAATTTATATGTTTAAGATTTCTTTTCAATTAAATTATTTTGATTAACCAATCCTATTAAAATAGCTATAATTAAAAAAAGATAAGTTGTATTTCCGGTAGTAAAAAAACTACCTGTGCTTTTTATTGGAAATACTTCTGTTAGGAACAAAAAAATAAAAGGTATTATTGCAATGTTAGAATTTAAAATAGATTTGGTAAAATATTTTTTATAAAATGATTTATAAAAAATTAACAAAAAAATAATTATTAATATTGTAAGACCCACCAATCCGGTTTCTGTTAATATTTCTAAATAGTAATTATGCGGGTGCATATTACAAATAAATTTGGAGTCCTTTTTAATATTTGGTCTTGTATGACAATAATATCTAAAATTTTTAATACCACCTCCTATATACTTATTAAGTAGCCAAGTATCATAAAAAGTGTTGAATTCGTTTAAATATTGAGAATAATTTTCCTCTTCAGAATTTTTGTTTAGTAAAACTAAAGACATTTGCGAAACTTGATTATAAAAATTTTTAAAATTTGTTTTCACCTCAGAATTAAAATTTAATACTATAGTGAAAAGTAAGGAAAAAATTATTACAAATGAAAAAAAATATTTTCTAGTTTGTTGATTAAAAATCATTATTAAAAATATTGTTAATATAAAAAGCAATGCTGGCATTCTATTTCCAGACATTAGAATGCCTAAAAAAAATATTACAAATAAAAAAGGGACAAGATATTTTGAAAAAAACTTAGAAATAGATTGGTAGTAAAGAGGTAAAATAAAAAAAGAGAATACAGAAAATCTTTGTATATACCCTCCTGCTATTAGTTCATCTCCAAATGGTCCACTTAATTTTCTTCCCGATCCAATCATTTTATATCCAAAAATATCTTGGCCAAAAATAAATTGAAAAAAAATATCAAAACAAACAAACAAGGAGCATGCAGCACAAGAAATAAAAAAATATTTTAATATTATTATTTTATTTTCAATTAAGAAACGTAAAATCAAATATAAAAATAGATATTTTAAAAAAAAAATTGATTTAATTATTGTTGAAAAATATCCTTTCCAAGATAATTCATTTATGTAAAAAAAATAATCATTATAAATACCTGTGAACAAAATCAAACAAAAATATAAGAAGATAAATTTATCTAATAGAAGATATTTTATATATAAAACTTTTTTATTAAAAATAATAAGAGCCGAAATGACTATGATTAAAATGTTAAGATTAATAATAAGATTACCTGCTATAAAACTCGCTGGCATTAATGATAAAAGCAGGCTAAAATAAATTTTATTTTTTAATGAAGAGTTTAAAGTTTGGAACATTTGTTTTATAAATAATGTTTAATTATAACATGAATTCAAATCAACTAATTAAAATATTATTTAAATTAAAATTTCGCGCCTGTAGCTCAACTGGATAGAGCGCTTGGCTACGGACCAGGAGGTTCTGGGTTCAAATCCTAGCAGGCGCACCAAAATATAAATTATGAATAAAGTAAAATCAATTAGCATCATCTTCCCTTTATATAAAGATAGAAGCACAGTAAAAAAAATGATTTTAAAAAGCCATGTACTTTTAAAAAAATTAAAAAAAAAGGTGAAATTATAGTTGTTGATGACGGCTGCCCCGAAAGGTCAGGACATTATGCTAAAAGTGTTTCTAAAAGAATAAAAAATATAAAAATAATTTTTCATAAAAAAAATATGGGATATGGTGCTGCTATAAAGACCGGATTAAAAAATTGTAAGTATGAATGGATTTTTCAAACAGATGGGGACGCAGAGTATGATGTTAATGATCTTTTAAAGCTCCTTAAAAAAACAAAGGGATCTGACTTGATAGTAACATACAGACTTAAAAAAAAATATAAGACAAGCAGAATTGTTATTTCGTGGATTTATAATGTAATATTACGAATTCTATTTCACACAAACTTTAAAGATATTTCCACTGGATCAAGACTAATTAATAAATCTATATTAAAAAAAATTAACCTTATTTCTAACAGTCCCTTTTTAGGAGCTGAACTAGCAATTAAGAGCAAGTACAAGGGTTTTAAAGTTAGTGAGGTTGGTATACATACTTACCCACGAACTTTTGGTTCAGGATCTTCAGTAAGTGTAAAGAACATATTACTTACAATTAAAGAAATGATAACACTATTTATTAAAATAAAAATATAAATGAACAAACAGCACACAGAAGAAAGAAAAACTTTTTCTTTTGATAAGTCAATTTCACTTAATATCGTACATACAGAACCTGACAAATACAGGCTGTTGGAGGATGTCTGTCATAAATCGAAGAAATTAATAAATATCGGATCAAATTTATCTTATAGCCCTCTTGGCTTTTCTAGGGACAGTTTATCTATCAATATAAAAAAATTTAACAGAGTTTTAGAGTTCGATAAGGAAGATAAAATAATTACAGTAGAAGCAGGAATAACCTTAATTGAACTATTAAATTTTACTTTAAAATATAATTTATGGATACCACAAATACCAGGTTATCCATCTATTACTTTAGGAGGAATAGTAGCAGCTAATTCACACGGAAAATCGTGTGCAATTCATGGAACTATAAGAAAATCTATTAAGAGCATATTGTTATTTCATAAAAAACACGGTTGGATGAAATTGTCCGAAGAAGAAAATAAAGAGATATTTGATTTAACCATTGGTGGAATTGGTCTGACTGGCACAATAGTGAGTATTACATTTCAACTTACAAAAATTAAAAGTCAAAAATTTATTACAAAAAAAATAGAAATTAATACTATAGAAGAATGCAAAGAAAAAATTTTGAAAGAAGGAGAAAATCCTTCATATATTTATTCTTGGAACAGAGCGGATACCTTAAAAAATTTTGGAAAAGGAATTATATATAAAAATAATGTTTTAGATGATGCGGGTGTGTTTAACGAATTTGAAAAATGTAAAAATAATTTTAAACCTTTTATTTTTCCACTTTGGAACAAATATTCTATAAATTGTATAAATTTTATTTATTTGAAGATAAATCAATTAACGAAATCTGAGAAAAAAGAAGATTTCTTAAGTGTTATTTTTCCTTTTTATAAGAAAGAAAACTACTTTAATTTTTTCGGTAAAAAAGGCTTTATAGAAAGTCAATTACTAGTTGACCAGTCTAAATTTGACTCGTTTATGCTAGAATTTAGAAATTTATTTAAAAAGCATGAACCTACAATTACTTTATTTTCTCTTAAAAACATGAGTGGTGAGCAAAAATTCTTAAGATTTGAGGATAATAAAATTTGTATTACCCTTGATTATGTTAACAATAGTAAGAATTTACTATTTATGTCTAAAATTGATAATTTATATGAAAAATATGAAATTTTACCTTCTATAATAAAAGACTCCAGAATAACTAAAAAAATATTTGATAAATCCTATAAAAATTCATTCGAATTTAAAAATCAATTAAATAAATTTGATAAAGAAAGAACTTATCAATCAGAAATTTCTAATCGTTTAGGTATATGACATATTTAATAATTGGCGCATCATCTGGATTAGGCAGGGAGTTAGCTATAAAATTTGCAAAAGAAAATTGTAATTTAATAATTGTTTCAAGAGATGAAAGAGATTTGATTGCAATTAAATCTGATTTAGAAATTAAATATAAAGTAAAAGTTAATTTTATAGCATTAGACTTTTCTTCTATTGACGAAATAGAAAAAAAATTATTTTCTAATAAACTTTTACTAGATGAAATACACGGCGTTTTATTTTCTGTAGGAATGATGTTTGAAAAAGACAATGTAATGTTAGATACAAACCATATGTGTCAACTATTTAACTCTAATTTTATATCTATAGCCTATACTATTCAAAAATTAAGAAAATTATTTGTAAACAAAAAAAATTTTACTATAGTTGGCTTTGGTTCAGTGTCAGGTCTTTTAGGTAGAAAAATAAATAGTATATATGCTGGTGCAAAAAGAGCATTAGAGTCATATTTTGAAAGTTTAGCTTTTGATGAAAATTTTAAAACAATTAATATTCAATTTTATATTTTAGGATACCTAGATACAAATTTATCATTTGGAAAAGAATTAAATTTACCAAAAGGGTCTATAAAAAAACTATCAAAAATTGTTTATAAAAATAAAAACATTAAATTTAAAAAATTATCTTACCCAAAGTATTGGGTAATAATTAGTTTAATTATTAAAATAACACCTTTTTTAATAATTCGTAAATTTTCAAAAATATTTGGTAAATGAATTATATTTTTAAATTTAAGTTACCTATTATTTTTTTTATCGCCTTAGTAGCGAGAATACTTTCGATCTATTATTACAGAGATTACGAGGTTGCTAACGAGTGGGGAATAATTTTAGAAAATTTAGAAAGTAACAGTATTTTAAGTGTACATTCAGTACAAGGAATCCCAGTTCCAAACATATTTATGCCACCACTATATCCATTATTTTTATATATAATAAATTTTTTTTTTAACAATACTGATACTTTCTTATGGTCTATCCAATATATCCAATTAGCCTTTTCTCTAATTGCAATTTTTTTTACAAATAAAATTTTATTAGAATTTTACTCCGAAAATATAAGTAGCATAGGGACACTAATTTTTGCGATTTTTCCGCTTAATGTTTATGCAGTGTCTCAAATCTCCTCAATTTCATTACAAATGTTGTTATTAAATCTCTTTCTTTATTCATTTTTAAAGTTATTTAAGAAAATTAATTATAAACAAATTTTTTTATTCTCTATTTCTTCTGCATTGCTTATGCTTTTAAGAGGTGAATTTTTTATTTTTGTTATACTTTCTATGATTTATTTGTATATAAAACAAAAAAATTTAAAAAAAATTATAATTATTGGATTAATAACATCTTTAGTTGTTTCGCCATATATTTATAGAAATTATAATATTTTTGGAGTTATAACTATCACAAAGTCAGGTGGGTATAATTTACTTAAAGGAAATCATCCTAGAACTAAAGCAGAGGGTACACCAATGTTTTTAAAAATTAAAGAAGTGATTCCAGAAGTTAAGGATGAGTTAGAAAAACTAATCGCGAAAGGTCCATCTTCAAATTATGATCTTACCCAGGACAAAATACTTTTTGATCAAGCAATAAAATTTATTAAAGATAATCCAGTGCGTTACGTAATTTTATACTTTAAAAAAATAGTATCTTTTATGTTAATAGATACAAATGCAGATTATGCGAATTATTATTCACCTTTACATATTATTCCAAAGCTTTTTCTGGGTATCACTACATTGATTGGTGTTATTTTATCTTTTAATTTTAGAATAAATGCTTTGAATTTTATATCCCTATACTATTTTGCAAATATTGGTCTATTTTCAATTTTTTTTATTTTGCCAAGATACAGTTTGTCGTTACTTACAATTCAAGTTATACTAAGTTTAATTTTGTTAAAAAAAATAAAACCTAATTTATAAAAATGAAATTTTTCTCTGACTTACCTTTAAATAAAGCAGTTGTAATATTTTTTTTAATTTCTTTAATAATTTTATTTATTTTGTCTATACTGTTATAAATATACGATTGATAATAAAATCAAACCAAGAGCCAGTCTATAAATTACGAATATTTTTAAACTAAATTTTTTAATATATTTTAAAAAATAATTGATTGTTATTAAAGAAAATATATACGACAAAAAAATTGAAACAAAATTTAAAATTGAAATATTTACATCTTGAGAAGTGAATAAATTTTTTAATCCAAATAAAGAAACCGCTCCCAGAGTTGGAATGGAAAGTAAAAAAGATATTTTAGCAGAATCAAATCTTTTAAAATTTAAAAACCTGGCAGCTGTGATTGAAATACCAGATCTACTTACCCCAGGCATAAGAGAAAGTATTTGAAAAAAGCCTATAAAGATTGCAGATTTATAACTTAAATCAGTTGAAATTGTTTTTTTTAATTTACATTTATCGCTTATATAAAGAAAAATCCCAAAAATTAACGTGGTCCAACCTATAACCTGAGTATTTCTCAATTTTTCTATTAAATTTGTTTGTACTAGAAAAAAACCAAAAATCATTACAGGTATAGACGCAATAAAAATTTTTAAGAATAATTTTTTATTTTTTATAAAATTTATTATGTCTTTATAAAAATAAGTTATAACAGCTAAAAATGATCCAATATGTAAACTAATATCAATACTGAGACTTCGATTTTCAAAACCAGAATAATTGGAAAAAATCATTAAATGAGAAGAAGAACTAATTGGTAAAAACTCTGTTATTCCTTGTATTAAAGATAAAAGAAAAATATCTATCATTAATTAATACTTAGAATTAAAGGTTGTTTTTTTAAAGACATTTTCAAATGCATATCAGGTATGCAAATAATAACATTAAATTTGTAGGCATTTTGAATTATAGGTAACTGATATTGACCTTATTTTGCTATTCAATAAGTATTAACTCAATTATTTTAAATAAAATATGAAAAAAAAATGCTTCAGTTTGTAGATTTAACACAAGAAACTCCTGAAAAAAGAAGTACACCAAAGAGAAAAAGTGACTTTAATGAAATTTATAATGAATTCATAACCGACAAAGCCAAAGATCAATCTAGTAGATGCTCTCAGTGCGGAGTTCCATTTTGCCAAATACACTGCCCGTTAGGTAATAATATTCCTGATTGGTTAAAATTAACAGCAGAAGGAAGACTGAAAGAGGCTTATGAAATTTCTCAAAGCACTAATAATATGCCAGAAGTGTGTGGAAGAATTTGTCCTCAAGATAGGCTTTGTGAAGGAAATTGTGTAATTGAACAATCTGGCCATGGAACTGTAACCATTGGTTCAAT
>MDTG01372279.1_pt1 | contig 10243 bp, 9 predicted proteins | sample 811421 | NCBI WGS metagenome assembly MDTG01 (sample SAMN05326645, study PRJNA326480) | marine metagenome | isolation source: seawater | place: Pacific Ocean: South East | collected 2011 | reverse complement strand
TCACCCAAATAGGCTCCGGGTCGCACCTGAGCAAGTCCCAATTCCAAGCTCTGTCTGGCAACCTCAACAACATGTTTCGTTGTAGGAGCCGGCTCTCCTATGTAGAAAGTTGCGCTCGTATCTCCATAATAGCCTCGTTTTCTCGGAAAAATAGAGGTTACATCCACATTGACAATGTCTCCGTCTTTTAATGGAACATCATTCGGAATCCCATGACACACCACTTCATTAACAGAGGTGCACACACTTTTGGGAAACCCTGCTCTGGAGCGTGTCTTTCCATAATTAAGCGGAGCTGGGATCGCATAGTGACGCATTGTGTATTCATGAACCAGAGTATTGATTTCATTTGTGGTTATTCCAACCTTCAAATGCTTACCAACCATCACCAAAGTTTGAGCTGCCAGCTTGCAAGCCTTTCTCATTTGCTGAATCTGATGCTCATTGTGAATGATAGCTAGGCTCATGTTATACTCCTCGTTACGGTTCTACTTATCCTGTTTACAGCTAATTTGCACCCTAGAGAGCTACATGAAACCATCCATTTTATATAAAATAAAGCCATCCAATCCCTATGCACATATTTTCACCGTCACCTTAACCATTACCAATCCTCAAGAAGAGCAGACAGTTCGTCTCCCCTGCTGGATTCCGGGCAGCTACATGATTAGAGACTTTGTCAGATGCGTGGTTCAAATAAAGGGTTGTGACGATCAAGGAGAGCTTTCTTACATCAAATCAGGCAAAGGAGGATGGACCTTTAAGCCACGTTCGGGTTCTTTGTCTGTAGAGTACGAAATTTTTGCTTGGGACTTAAGCGTGAGAATGGCCCATCTAGATCAAACCCATGGGTATTTCAATGGTACCAGTGTATTTCTCTACGCAGAAGGCTTCGAAGAACAGCCGGTAGAAGTGACCATCCTTCCTCCCGATGGATCTGAATACGAGAATTGGAAAATCGCTACAACATTGACCAGAGCTGATGACATTAAAGACATCTATTCCTTCGGAGTCTTTCAAGCCGAAGATTACGATGAGCTGATCGACCACCCAGTTGAAATGGGAACTTTTGACATCATAGAATGGGAGTCCTGCGGCGTTCCACACGCAATGGTTTTTACGGGTGTGCACAACGCAGATCTTGAAAAAATCAAAAAAGACCTCATCCCCATCTGTGACTATTTTATTCAATTTTTTGGCGCTCCCGCCCCTATGAATCGATACCTTTTTCAAACTATGGTAGTCGGGTCTGGTTACGGTGGTCTGGAGCATCGTGCCTCAACATCACTTCTGTGTAGTAGATCGTCTTTACCACAAATAGGCGCTCAAAATCCTCCGAGCGGATACCGCAATTTTTTGGGACTGTGTGCTCATGAGTATTTCCACACTTGGAATATAAAAAGAATTAAGCCAGCTGTTTTTATGCCCTATGACCTACAACGCGAGGTACACACGACGCTCCTCTGGGTTTTCGAAGGATTTACCTCATATTACGACGACTTTGGACTGCTGCGAAATGGACTCACCACGATTGCAGATTATTTTGAAGTACTCGGCGTCAACGCTTCTCGGATCTATAAAAATTCTGGACTGTTCAAACAATCTCTGTCAGACTCAAGCTATGATGCTTGGGTCAAGCTGTACAGGCAAGATGAAAATGCGCCCAACTCTCAGATCAGCTACTATGCCAAAGGCGCAGTTGTTGCACTTTGCTTAGACCTGAAGCTGCGACTTGAAAGCAGCATCTCTTTGGATGATGTCATGCGTGAAATGTGGTATCGATATGGAAAGCCGAACATCGGTGTTCCTGAAGAAGGAATCGAAAATCTGATCATGGAACTGAGTGGTTTGGACCTCACTGAATTTTTCGATTACAACATTCGAGGGACTGGAGAGCCTCCTCTCGAAGAGCTGCTTTTGGAATTCGGAATACAAATGGAGCGACGAGCAGAATTGAGAAATGGTGAAAATTCCGGAAAGCTGCATCCCGTAGAAAAACGAGACCACGAAGGCTGTCTGGGTGTTAAATACAGCAAAGCACCCGGTCGTATCGGCGCAAAACTACACTGGGTTTTTGACGGTGGAGCAGCACAGAAGTCAGGCCTTTCTGCCAATGATGTTGTCGTCGCCGTAGATTATCTTGCCGTTGATCACAGTTCAATTTTTGAAAGAATTGCTAAAAAAGGAGCCGGTTCAACAGTCGTAGTTCATGCTTTTCGTCGTGACGAGCTGATGACTTTTGAGGTGGAGCTTCAGGCTCCCAATAAAAACCTCGTTCAATTCCGCTGGATGGACAATGTTTCAGAAGAAATCGAAATTCGCAGAAGAAACTGGCTTCAAGCACCGTCAGAAAAACTCCTCTCCACATAGGACTTTACATGTTTATCCTTTCCTGTTTACTGTCATTAGCGTACGCACATCCCTTTTCTAAAACAGAATTTTCACTCCGAACTTCAATTAAAATCTCCGAAAAAGGGATCGTTCCACTTGTTGCTCTTGAGGTTCCCATTCAGATTGCGCTGTATGACATTGGTGCCGAAGATCAGGACACAAAGTCCATAAAAAAACGAAAGATTAAGGCCTATAACGAAAAGCAGTGGGACGCAATGGCCAAAGGTTTAAGCTTCACACTCAACGGCACTCCTGTAGCTGGAGAATGGCTACCGATCGCCCACCCAGCAAATGGGAAGGCTGCAGAGGGGTTCTTTGTTTATTTGATCAGCTTTTTGCCGGATGAAGCCTATGCTCCGCTCACACCTGGTGATGAGATTATCATTACCAACACCGCTTATCCCAATCTTCCGATGGTCTACAGCGGATCTGCATATGCAACCCTTCCCTACACCATAGCAGACAGCACGGCGAAGCAAATTTTGAAAGAGCATACCGATAAAGATTTAAATGAACCAGAAAGATGGTCCAAAGACGACAAACTACGAACCATGGTCGTCATCGTCGGGAAGGAATAAAACTAGATCTGGCCGATTGTCTTCAAGTAGGACTGGTGTAACGGGGTTTTCTCATGTTCCCAAAGCCATCCATTTCTCCAATCCCATTCCTTAACGCTGGCACGATAATCTGGAATGCTCTGAGAGTACAAACAAAGTCTGCTGCTAAGACCCAGTGGTATCTGAATGCCCGCATGACGAGCAACGACTCCTTTCAATTCGCTCGTTAGTGCATCAACATCAGCTCGATGGTGCATCACCACTTCACCAACCACTTTCTGGTGCACATCGCAAAGCACACCAAATACAGCTATCCACAAAAATTTCTCGGCCATCTGAATCCGATAAGCCTGTCGATCGACCGTCTGGCATTTCAATCCAGCTGCACTCATCAAGTCGCAGAAAAAATCTGCCCACTTTCCAGTTGCTACCGTCTTCTCTCCGTCTACAGCCTTAGCTCCAACTGTACTGACAGCTATATACAGCAATACCTGTGTTGTGTGCGAGATATTTTTGGATGCTAAAAAGTTCTCTATCATCCCATTTTGCACAAAAATCAGATCAGAGTGACGCTGAGGGGAAAGGGCATCAACAATCGGACCAAGATCATCATTTCGAGTGCAAATCACAATCGGTCCAGAGGGTACATTGCTCAAAGAATCACCTCTTTTGATCAAAGTATGATTCGGTGCAGCATCAGCAAAAGTCCGACCTATACGACCACCTCCAATAATGGTGATGTGCGTTTCTGTAAGCTTGCTCATGTCATTTCTCCTTTATTGATCCCAGCTATCACAATCAATACCTCCGTCGACAACCCTGAAATTCATCTTTCTCTGAGTACCAACAGCTATGCTTTTCCATTTCGATTGGGGAAATTCACAATGGTGCTTTTGAGATTCTGAATCAACAAGATGAATTTTGTAAGTCTCGGACTTGCTGCCTTCTCGCTCACAGCCAATCTTAACCACAGAGCAGGGCTTGATCGCCGTTTTCGGCCAAAGCGGCTCAAGGTCTTCGCTTTCCTCGGTAACTGTTGTGTATCTGGCCCATTTATCAATACTGTAGTTACAATACATCTTCATCACGGGAACATCTTTGTACTTTGTGGTACACTCTTCAACCTCACGATAAGAACCATCTCCATTGTCTTTTTTCTTGGTTCGACAGGTTTCTCCGTCAGGGACCTGTTTCGTGCTGTGCTTCTTTTCGTAGCATGATTTTTGGTATGCCTTTAACGGAACTTTGTCCTTCCAATTACTCTCTTTAACAGTTTGATAACGCTCAAGTTCAATGCTCCGTGTCCAAGAATGAGACGCTACAGTTACACCTTTCTCCTCTGTCCAGAAGAAAAACAGCGCAAGTAACGCTGCACTAATGGCAACAATTCCAACAAAGATCGGCACAATGGGTAGGCCCGACTTTTTCTCCGTTCTATGAGAGGACTGTGGTGGATTTTTCTTTTCCTCAGCTTCATTTTTAAGCTCGACTGTATTTGCACCATCTTTACCACCCCCGCAGTTGGTACAAAATATGGCATTGTTTGAATTGGGTGTTTGACAAGCAATACACTTCCAATCTGCTCCAGTATACTGGTGATCCTCAGCAGCTACTTTTTCTTCTTCAGAGGGGAAATAACGTTTTGTGGCATCCTGAGCAGCACCACAGCTCGGACAGTGTCGGTGACTTAATCCCAGCAGCTTAGCAGATCCACAATACTCACAATCCCAAAACATTTCATAAGTTTTTTCTGACATAAGGCTCCATTAATTACATCCAACTCCCATAAGCTGATTACACCTTATGGATGACAGATAGACCAGAATCAAGATAATAAGAAATCTGGAGGTTCACATGCTGTTTTTGATGTCTTGTATTACAATGGCTCCACAAGTAGAGAGCAAAACCACACACACCTGCGATGTTTTAGGGCTACAAAGCCAGGTTTGTGCAGATCTTTTTGAGCCACTTCAACAACGCATCGATCAGCTAGGCATGTCGCTAACGGATCAGTGTCTTATGTATCCTACAAGACGTGCTGAAATTGAAACTTGCATGCAAAAAACAGACTGCGGACATCTCGCACAATGCATTCAAAAAGTCATTAACACACCGTGGAGTCCCAAAAACGACCCGGATCTGTGCGATGCGTTTCGCATACGAAAGCGATCTTTAAAGACTCAAATGGTTTCTCCAGAGCAGCTGTATCTATACCATAAATCAGGTGCTGTATGTGAAACAGATGCTTCTTTGGCTGCTGAATGCATCTTAAAAGATGGGCAGGATCTATGGGAGTGTATTCAGAAAAATCGAAGCTTGATCCCTGGAGATATGTAAAGATAGACTTGGAGACGATGAAGCTATGGAGGGCTGATGTTTGTCCTATTTTTGGCCTGTGCTCAAACCGACAACACACACACGGTTAAACCAGACAGAGATCCCGATAACAACGAGCCGAGCGATGATGCTACAGAACCTGCGGCAGAGCCAAGCCAACCTGCCGCTGAACCTGCGGAGCCTGCATCAGAACCTGCGGCGGAGCCGTCTGGAGAGCCGGCATCAGAAGAACCGTGGCAAGAGGAGCTTTTTATAGCTCCAGATGCGTCTTACCTCATTGCACAAGAAGCGTTTCTAGATGTGCCGAATGCTACTGTTTGGAACTTTACGGCTCCAGCGAATGAAGGATTTTACTTTACAACGCATGATCAAAATGGAATTACCCTAAGAATTCTTGCAGAAGACCTCTCAGAAATTCGCCCTGCCGTCGATCTCTTAGAAACAGGAGACATACCAGCTGGTGGAACCCTTGCTGATCATGCGCTTCTCCGCGTCAACGATCGACTCTTTGTTGCCTACTCGTTGGCAGGAGATGCCGATCTATACCTCTTTTCCACCGACTTGGACGGAATCAGAGACAATTGGATTCCCGTGCAGGAATATGGTCTGCCCGATCATCGCACCAATGATCCTCAGCTCTTTCATCAACAATACAACGGCGAAGACTGGATTTGCATACGCTGGGGACGCTCTGGACCAGACAAACAGCTTCAGTGCTATGATGAACAATTAGTGCCCTTATATGAAGACCCTCTAACCATCTCCTCCGATCCAACCTCACAGCTGGGAATGGTTTTGCAGCAGGGTGACGAGATGTGGTACTTTGGAGGAGACGCTCCTCAGCGCTCCTTGATATATGCGCGATACGATTTGGACTGGACTCCACTTAGTCCTTTTGAGACTGTGATTTTAGCTACTGAAAACAACGAGTGGAATTGGGCTTCTACCGGTGCTGTACAAGTACCTGAGCTGGATCTTTGGGCAATCGCATACACACACATGCCCGAAGATGGAAATGACATGGATGCAAGAGGACGACTCGCTTTGTTTGATTCTGAATTCAACCTCCTTAATCTTCATAAAATCAGCGGAAAAGGAACCTTTCGACCTCATCTAAGCTACATCGGGGACAGCCTTATTGTGTCCTATGATGCCGGACCGGTAATGGTTGAGCAGTGGACCATTATTCCTCAATAAAGCTCTATATCGACAAAATGGAGCAAACCTCTTTTTTGAGCGCCTCAAGATCGCAATCTGGATTTGAAGCTAGTTCTTTTAAGATTTGAGCTACCTCTTCAACCTGCTTTTGAAGCTTTACCGCTTTGAATTGCTTGGTGATCTTTATCGCCTCAGTTAAACATTGCTCAGGGGTCAGATCAAAGGCAAATGGAGCCTCTAGGTACATCTCTTCATCTTGAAGATCTTGAGCTTCATTCTTCAAGTAATGCTGTACCCAAGGCGAATTCTTGATCTGCTCAGGGGTTAAGTTTTGGGACAGACAATAAGCACAAACCTGCTCCTCATAGCCACAGCTCATTGTGATCTTGCTGTCTTCAACAGACCATTGAAGAGGGACAACATACGCAAAATCTACAGCTCTACGCCCTTCTGTCTCATATTGTTCATTACAAGATGAGCAGGTAAAAATATAATCAAACAGATCAACCACAATTACTCCCGATAACATACCATTATATCAAAACTGAAAGGCTGTTCGTCGAAATAAATTGACTTACCAGACGTCATCAGCAAACCAGCCCGTATCAGGCAGCTCGGAAAAGACCCGCATACTGAAAGACAGTTGATCTTCAGCCCATGTACCTGTTCCCACATGAGACCACTCGCCATCGACCTCCATCAGAATGGCATTGTTGATCTCGCCACTTTCTGCAGCATAAGTTGGAGTCCAGCCTATCTTCAGTAAGGTCGGATCTTCGAGCGCAAAACAAATATCAGAGCTTGTCAAAGCAACATTCAACGCCCAGCTAAACGAACATTCCTCACAAGGAGTAATGGACTCAACTGCTACAGCATCATTGCTCCAATGACACCATTCGTCATATGCGTAATTAATTTGTGCAGTGTTGCTGCTCTGATCCAAGATCCCCCAAACCGAAGCTGAGAATCCTTTGTCAGGCAGCTCAACCCCATTTAAATGGTGAGTAACAAACAAAACAGCTGCCCCTTCTTTCTCATCAACAGCCAAAACCTGTAAAGTCACATGATCAGAAAAATAAGCAGCTGGGACATCCCAATACCCCTGACGCTTATCGGAATCAAAGCTAAGCCCAAGAGGAGCATTCGGGAAAAACAGCTCAACATCATGGCCATCAGCATCAGAGACCTCTATCTCAATGTCAAATCGCTTTCCTGCCTCTACCTCGACCTCTGCACCGCCTTTGAGATATCCAAACCCCAAGGCATATTTGATCTTATGATCGTTGTAGCTGTCGAATTTGGGAGCCTCATTTGCGCCCGTACATGCAAACATCAGCGCGATCATAGCTTCACCTCCACCTGTCCTGAACGCCAAGCCATATCTGGATCGGCCCATGGAAAAGAGAACGCTGTACCGTAATGAACAACGACCCAAACTCGAAGCGTTCCACTGGCATCTTCTGGAATCTGCCAAATATTGGTACTTATACTTTTACCAAAGGGATTCTCAGAGCTTGGAGCTTCAAACTCGGTAACGGCGCTTAATCCAGTTCTCAACAGAGTTCCATCATCTATATACCAATGAATGGTTGCGTTTCTTAGATCTTCTAGTGCTGTGAACCTCAGATCTATGTTGTCTCCAGGTTGAGCCTGTGAAGGAACTTCTAGGTTTAATATTTGATTGTGTAAAGGCGTTCGAGGAACATCTTGTGGTTCATCATACCAAGGCCCAAAATCCACTGCACGAGTGGAAAAGTCTTGCTCTTCCCAAGTTGCTTTGAACAAGGAAGGAAGTCCATGAAAACAGGGCTCATTAAACCCCGTATCCAATTCCAAAATAGACACCTCATCTCCCTCCAACGTCGGGGGACTCAAATCTAAATCCAACGACTCAGTAAGCTGTGCAGGTTCTGTTGCTTCGGAAGACTCTGAATCAAAACCTTCTTCCTGCTCATCGCAATTTACTATTTTGGGAAATTCAGGTACTGTAATACTCAAAGGCAGTCTCCCTGAGCCAAGCATTGTGACCTCGTCTTCAAGCTCGAAACAGTCCAATCCCCAAATAAAGGTCATTGTGTCCTTTCCCATACCGCACACCGTCACTTCTACATCTGGCTCTCCCCACCCCTGAGGAGCAAGAACAAGAGCATCCAATAAAAGAGGCTCTCCCGCTACTGGCTGAATAGGATCCATACGAATGGCGACTATTCTGGGGGCATCAACCACATACTCGATAGCCTGATAGCTAAAGTAATCAGTGATGAATCCAGAAAAACAGCCCGTCAACATAAGCAACATTAGAATTTGGCCTCCACGCCAGAAGTGATGATAATGGGGATTCCAGCTAGATCGTAAAGCTCCGAATAGTCATATCGATAGATGGCGATGAACGGATTTGATCGACGGGTTGCATTGTACACATCGGTATAATAGGTTAGCTCGATTTTTGGTCGATTGACTGTTTTTTGTACCCTTAAATCGACGCGAAAATAGTCGGGATAACGATCTGAGTTAAGCTCTCCACGCACCGCTGCAAAACTTTGAGCATTGGGAACATAGACCCCATAAAGAGGAGTATAGGGTTGTCCGGTTGTATACTGCATACGACCAGAAAGCTCCCACTTTGAGGGAAGATCATACGCTCCAACAACAGTGAGCGCAATGGGTTGATCATAATCAGAGGGAAACACATTTCCAGCGTCATCCTTGCGGTTGGCCTTGGAGACCGTCAGACTCACCCAGCCCCACCAGGGTCGCTGTGATGGACGCACACGAATCAGGGTTTCCAAACCGTAAGCTAAACCCTGAACTCCCAAATAGTAAGGCTGAAGCTCTGTGGTTACAAGATCTCCATTATTGTAAGTATCCACTTCAAGATCTCGCACAACCAGAGAATCCATGGCCCCAAAAAACACAGAGCTATCCAAGCTCACACCGTATCCAAGCTCTCCCTCTGTGCCCACTGATCCTTGCCAAGCAGTCATAATGTCAAGGTCGGGATTTCCTATTCCCTGAGCATATCGCTCAAGGGGAGGAGCTTGAGTGTAGCGCCCAGCTGCTGCCTTAATGAGCCACTGCGCCGGCAGATCATAGCGGACGGTAAACCTTGGCTCAGGCTGGAGCGTACTCTGTTTGTCCCAATAGTAATACGCACCTCGAACTCCCATACCGAGATAGAGTTTTTCCCACTGAAATTGAGGTTCAATCCACAGTGAAGCAATCTGCTGGGTGTCTTCGGTTTTCACCTCTTCTAGCTCGCTGTAATCCTGCACATCAAAAGTCTCTTGAAAGTCCTCTGCTGTAAACCAACGAGTGATGGATTGTCCTCCAAAAACGATTCTAGACTGACTGGAGGATGATCCGATCTTTAAGTTATCATCGCGGCGAACGACCAGAGAAGGACCGCCAACCCGACCTCGATAAGGCCCTTGACGCGAAAGCCACCAGGCTCCAAGTAGATTTTGCTGCTGCTCTGTCCCGAAAGAAGCCCAGGTCTCATGTTGATGCTTGTCCGATTCATGAGTCCAACGTGCACGAACACGCCAAAATTGATTGTCGATCCAGTGGGTTGGATTGTAGGAAAGATCTTGATCCTCCCACTCGAGTGGATCGACTGCTCCATCTCCATCTTCATCAAAACGGCCCTCACTGAAGAAAAGCGTATCTCTAGAGGCAATGAACATCAGTCCAAGCTCATCTTCATCGGTTGTTTTCCACCTCAAATCGCTGAAAGTGTCCCAGTATTTGGGAGCTAAATACGAGGCTTCTTGAGGATCTCCACCTGCACGCTTGGTCGCAAT